>ULRN01051375.1_pt1 | contig 71660 bp, 50 predicted proteins | sample 1955461 | NCBI WGS metagenome assembly ULRN01 (sample SAMEA4835683, study PRJEB28245) | human gut metagenome | biome: gut microbiome; material: fecal sample | place: Denmark | collected 2008 | reverse complement strand
CAGCCGTGACAGGCGAGATTACGGATCCGAGGACGTTTTTTTGAAATCATAAATCATAAAACATAAAAGATGAAACAGAAATTCAATATCATAACATCGACCTGTGTTCCTCTTCCTCTCGAAAATGTGGATACGGACCAGATCATCCCAGCCCGTTTCCTGAAAGCAACCGACAAAGAAGGATTCGGCGAAAACCTGTTCCGCGACTGGCGCTACGACAAGCAGGGAAACAAAATAGAGTCGTTTGTCCTGAACGATCCGACCTACGGCGGACAGATACTGGTGGCAGGAAAGAACTTCGGTTCGGGTTCCAGCCGCGAACATGCAGCTTGGGCGATTGCCGATTACGGTTTCCGCGTAGTCGTCTCCAGTTTCTTTGCGGATATACATAAAAACAATGAACTGAATAACTTCGTTCTCCCAGTGGTGGTTAGCGAACCTTTCCTGGCTGAGCTTTTCGACTCGATTTTTGCCGATCCGAAAACAGAAGTCGAAGTCGACCTGCCTGCCCAAACCATCACCAACAAGGCTACGGGCAAGAGCGAACACTTCGACATCAATGCCTACAAAAAAGCCTGTCTGGTAAACGGCCTCGACGACATCGACTATCTGCTCTCCAACAAAGAAAGGATCGAAGCGTTCGAGAAGGGGCGTTGTGGTTATTAAGAGCCTTGCCTTTACAGGACGACAATCATTTTGTATGACTATGTCTTCCATGCTCCATGTTGACAAAAACAAGATTTTGTAATTATGATAGAAATAATGGATACCACCCTGCGTGACGGGGAACAGACATCGGGGGTTTCTTTTGCGGCGCATGAGAAACTGAGTATTGCACAGGCATTGCTCGATCTGGGTGTGAACCGTCTGGAGATCGCTTCTGCGCGTGTCTCGGACGGCGAGTTTGAGGCCGTGAAGCGTGTGGCTTCCTGGGCGGAACGTACAGGGAACATCCGGAAGCTCGAAGTGCTCGGCTTTGTGGACGGCGATGTTTCGCTGAACTGGATCGAAGCGGCTGGTTGCCGTGTGGTGAACCTACTCTGCAAAGGCTCTTACAGGCACGTGACAGAGCAGCTCCGTAAGACTCCCGAACAGCATTTTGCCGATATACGTTCCGTCATCAATCTGGCGACCGAACGGGAAATCGCCGTGAACGTCTATCTGGAAGATTGGTCGAACGGCATCAAGAACTCGTCCGAATATGTCTTCGGCTTCATCGATTCACTCCGCGACTTGCCTATCCGGCGTTTCATGCTGCCCGATACGCTCGGCATCCTGAATCCCGGCAACACCTACGAGTATTGCAAGGAAATGGTTACGCGCTATCCGGATCTGAAGTTCGACTTCCATGCCCATAACGACTACGACTTGGCGGTGGCGAATGTCTACTCTGCCGTCCGTGCAGGCATAGAAGGAATTCATACTACGCTGAACGGATTGGGTGAACGTGCCGGAAATGCCCCGCTTAGTAGTGTGCTTGCCGTGCTGAAAGACCAGTTGGGTGTGGAGACGACGCTCAAAGAGGAACGGATCAATTACGCCAGCCGTCTGGTGGAGACCTTTTCCGGCATTCATATTCCGCCTAACAAACCGATTATCGGAGAGCATGTCTTTACGCAATGTGCCGGCGTACATGCCGATGGCGACAGCAAAAACAACCTGTATTGCAATGACCTGCTACCCGAACGTTTCGGCCGTGTCCGCGAATATGCTCTCGGCAAGACATCCGGCAAGGCGAATATCCGCAAGAACCTCGAATCGTTGGGGATCGACATCGACGAAAACTCCATGCGTAAGGTGACCGAACGGATTATCGAACTGGGGGACAAGAAAGAAATGGTTACGACGGAAGATCTTCCGTATATCATCAGCGATGTGCTCCATCATGATGCGATGGCCGACCAGCGTATCCGCATCCTGAATTATTCCCTGTCTTTGGCACAAGGACTGAAGCCGGTCGCCACCTTGAAGATAGAGATCAACGGAGAAGCCTATCAGGCATCGGCTTCCGGCGACGGACAGTATGATGCTTTTGTCCGTGCCCTACGGAAGATATATACTGATCTGGGCCGGCCTTTCCCGATGCTGACCAACTACTCCGTTTCCATACCGCCCGGCGGACGGACCGATGCCTTTGTGCAGACCATCATCAGCTGGAATTATGCAGGTGTGGACTTTAAAACCCGTGGTCTCGATGCGGACCAGACGGAAGCCGCCATCAAGGCGACCTTGAAGATGCTGAACAAAATAGAACAATAATAAATTATTTATGATATGAAACTGAATATTGCTGTACTTCCCGGCGACGGGATCGGCCCTGAAATCTCTGCACAAGGTGTGGAAGTGATGAGTGCCGTTTGTAAGAAATTCGGACATGAGGTCCATTATGAGTATGCCCTTTGCGGAGCCGATGCGATCGACAAAGTGGGAGATCCTTTCCCTGAAGAGACGTATAAGATTTGTAAAGAAGCGGATGCCGTCCTTTTCTCTGCTGTAGGTGATCCGAAGTTCGACAACGATCCGACAGCCAAAGTGCGTCCTGAGCAGGGATTGTTGGCCATGCGCAAGAAACTGGGCTTGTTTGCGAATATCCGACCCGTACAAACTTTCAAGTGCCTGCTGCACAAATCGCCGCTTCGTGCCGACTTGGTGGATGGCGCTGATTTCCTGTGCATACGTGAACTGACGGGAGGCATGTATTTCGGAGAAAAATATCAGGATAACGACAAGGCTTACGATACCAACATGTACACACGTCCGGAGATCGAGCGCATCTTGAAAGTCGGTTTCGAATACGCCATGAAACGGAAGAAACACCTGACGGTGGTCGACAAGGCGAATGTCCTGGCCTCTTCGCGTCTGTGGCGCCAGATCGCACAAGAAATGGCTCCTTCTTATCCGGAGGTCCAGACCGATTATATGTATGTCGACAATGCCGCCATGCGTATGATCCAGGAACCCCGGTTCTTTGATGTCATGGTGACGGAGAATACTTTTGGCGATATCCTGACCGACGAAGGTTCTTGCATCAGCGGTTCTATGGGCTTGCTCCCTTCTGCTTCGACGGGCGAAAGCACTCCTGTGTTCGAACCGATCCATGGTTCATGGCCGCAGGCTAAAGGATTGAATATCGCCAACCCGCTGGCGCAGATCCTTTCGGTTGCCATGTTGTTCGAACATTTCGGTTGCAAGGCGGAAGGTGCTTTGATCCGCAAGGCTGTGGATGCTTCTCTGGACGCCAATGTCCGCACTCCCGAAATCCAGGTGGAAGGCGGTGCGAAATATGGCACGAAAGAGGTAGGGGCTTGGATTGTCAACTACATTAATAAATAATAAATAATAATTGACAATTGACAATTATTTTCGGCTTTCAGCCGATTTTGGCGACGCGAAGCCTAATTGTCAATTGTCAATTCTCCATTGTCAATTTAAGAAGTTCCCTGATAACTTCTTTATCATATCCCATCGATTCGGCTTTCTTGAAGTCGAGTGCGGCGCGTTCCTTTTCGTATTGCGCCAGTTTGATTTTACCTCTCAACACGTAGAGGGCGGCTGTCGGTTCGCTTTCGGTAAAGACCTTTTCTATATCCGCCATTGCCCGTGCATTCTTTCCCATCATGAAATACAGGTCTGCCCGTCCTTCGTAGAGGACCCAGTCGCGAGGCATCTCGCTGATCAGGTAGTTGAATATTCGTTCGCTTTCGTCATAGTTCCCGCGCATTTTTTCCAAGATGGCATGGCCGAGGCGGGCACGAACCGATTTCTCATTTACTTCTAGTATCTTGTCGAAGTCCTGTTCCGCCCACATAAAGTTTTTTAACTGTATATAGAGCAACCCGCGGCAATAAAGCGCCTCTTGATGTTCCGGGTTTTCTATCAGCAGGGTGTTGTAGTCGCTCAACGCTTTTTCTGTCTCTCCCAGTTCGGTATAAAGAGAAGCTCGGTTTTCGAGAATGGTGATATTTTTTGTGTGGCCGCTTAGCGCGGAGGTGTAGGAGACAAGTGCGTCCTGCAACTTTCCCTGCCGGCGTTGTATGGTCCCGAGGTTTGTGAGCAGGGCGTAGTTCAGTGGGTTGGCAGGTTCTTTGCGCATGGCCGCTTTCAGGCTCTCTTCTGCCGAAACCAAGTCGCCTTTGTCTACGAAGTCGTAGCTTTTTTCTATAAATTCTTCATATGATTGTGCAAAACTGTTTCCTATGAAAAGGAACAAACCTATAATAATCAAGAAAGTCCTCATTTCCTATCGTTTATATCTGTTATTTGACCGTTTGCAAAACTACATAATAAAATCGGTTCTTTATTCGAATAAGAAATCTTTATATCTTTGCTACAATTTCTAATACTTTAGGGATGGATAACTGTAAAGAAATTAATATGAATTTCCATAAATAGTAAAGAATTATGATTGTAACGGTAATTGACCTTTCACATGGTCTGGAAGGATTATTGGCTCCCCTGATGACGCAGGGTGCGATGTTGGGATGGACGCTTATTAAAGCATTTTTGGTTTTTATTGTCGGGCGTCTCCTGATTAACTTGGTGAATAAACTGATAAAGCGGGTTTTGCTGAAACGTGATATCGATCCTTCAGTCAAGACTTTTGTCGGGAGTCTGGTAAATGTTGTCCTGACTATTTTGTTGATCATCTCGGTTGTCGGTGCGTTAGGGGTACAAACAACTTCGTTTGCCGCTCTGCTTGCTTCTGCAGGTGTTGCCGTCGGTATGGCTTTGAGCGGTAATCTGGCGAACTTTGCGGGCGGATTGATTATTCTGCTGTTCAGGCCCTTTAAGGTCGGCGACTATGTGGAGGCGCAGGGAACGGGCGGCACGGTGAAGGAAATACAGATTTTCCATACGATCCTGGCGACACCCGATAATAAAACGGTGTATATCCCGAACGGCTCGCTCAGCAGTGGTGCGGTTACGAACTTCAGCCGGCAGGCTACCCGTCGCGTGGATTGGACGTTCTGTGTCGATTATGGCGAAGACTTTGATAAAGTAAAGGCCGTGATCCAAACGGTTCTTGCCCGTGACTCCCGTATTTTGGCAGATCCCGCTCCTTTCATTGCTTTACATGCGTTGGCAGACAGCAGTGTGAATATTGTTGTCCGTGTATGGGTGGAAAGTGCGGACTATTGGGATGTCTATTTCGGAATCAATCAGGCGGTCTATGCAACATTTAATGAAAAGGGCATCAATTTCCCGTTCCCACAACTTACTGTACATCGGGCTGATAAATAACTTGTTTTTTATTTCGGCACGGATAAAGGCACTTTTGTACATTATGCCCGCGCGTCAGTATCTTTTATAGTTGATTATAGCTTTGTGAGATTGAACTTTTCTATCTTTGCCCTTGTAGGAAAATGAAATAATAAACAATTTGCGTATGAATAAAAAATTTACACTTTTGGCTGCGGCCTTGATGACGATAGGAACTTTTACTGCGGCAAGCGCTGCGGATGCAGTTCCGAGTGACAAATGGACTGCAGGTAATTATTACTACTTGGGCAATGATACTTATTATCTGTCCTTGGACGGAAACAAGGCTGATTCGGTTGTAGTGAAAACTATTGGGTCTGATGCGACTAAAGCGGCTTGTGACTCTGCTTTGTGGCAGATTGCCGATAAAGAGGTGTCTTTGGGTGTGACGACTTATAAGTTAACCAATAAGGCGACTCAGCAGGTTTTGTCGTTTGATGCTTCGGCAAAGGCCTTGGTCCCGAATTTGGCAGCGGGCGTTGATAAATGGGTTATTGATGCGGAAGGAATATTGAAAGGCTATTATAGCGGAAACGAATTTATCACGTTAAAAATCGAAGAGGGTAAATTGTCTCTTGCTACAGCCGGCGGTTCTGCTTTTGCTGTCGAGGAACCGAGTGCGGATTTCCCGCTGAAAGCTCAGCAATTGGGAAATGGTTTCTCTGTTTTCCAGTTGTTTTTCGGTGACACTTACGAGGGTAACATTTTTACAGGAAAAGAATTGATTGCAAAAGACCTTTCCGGTGAAGATGACGGCTATGTCTCTTTGCAGGTTCAAGGAGACGAAACCTTTCCGGATGGCAAATCCAAATTCTTGGGTGTCGATACAGTCAAGACTGTGATTTCGGGTGCAACGGGAGCTTACGGTGCAAAATTTGCAATCGACTCGACTTATGCCGCACTTGACGGTGTGCATTCTATCGGGAATGCTGATTTCCAGAAGTTCAAGTTTACGATAAACTTGAAGAACGACTCTATTGCCATGTTCGTTAAAGCGGCTCCGGATGTAAATGGGACGGCTTTGGCTCCACAGGTTGATGGGGTGCGGGTTGTGTATGCCCAGACAGATTCGAAGAAGGTTTTGACTGTCTCCGGAAAAGTTGAAGCTTCTGGATCCTATCAAGGAGAAATTCCTTTGATCACAGCAAAACGAGGAACTCCGGTTACAATTCCTACTGGCGACGGTATTTATTCTTTGCAGAAAGTAAGCAAAGGGGAAAATAACGGCAAATATTTTGTTGCGGCAGGTGAGGCCTTTATGAGCGGCGATAGCGTGCCGACCGTACACCAACTTCGTGGTCAGTGGCTTATTAAAGAAAAGGATGGCAAATATGCTATTGTGGATCGTGAATCGGATACAAAGCTGATCGCCGGTTATGCAGAGATCTTTGGTGTTCAAGGAATGGAAGATACCTACCTGATTGGTGATGACTCCATTAAGGTAGAAAAGATGAATGTTGATTTGAAGAACCAATACTTAGGTTCGTTTACCGTTGCAGAACAGGATTTGGTAAACAAAGGCTTCTACCTGAGCCTTTTTTCCGCGACGGAAGGTGTGCCTGCGCTGTTTATGTTTGCAGACGACACGATTCTGAAAGGTAGTGCAAGTGAACTTCAACTTTTCAAATTTTTCCCACAAGAACCTGTGAAAAAGGCTGGTGCAATGTCGTTGGGCGATACAATCAAGATTATACCTTATCAATTGGGTATTTATTTCCGCGATGGTAAAGTAGCGAAAGAAGGAGAAGATGGTTTGAGATTATCGGTATCTGCAACTCCAACCTCTTTTTATATTCTTTCTGATGCCAACGGACAGTTCTATTCGATGAAAACAACGGAAGGCAAATATATCGGAATCGATGTCAATACTTCCAAATTACAGTTGACAGACACAAGGACTGTCATGAATATCGCCCCGGATGATGCTCCCGAATATGAAATTTTTGAAGCCGGGCACAAACGATTGGCATTTGATGGCAATTCATTGGTGATGAATCCGAATAACTTCTTTGCACAGATGAAAACAGAAGGTAGCGAAATCACGAAAGCTACTTATGAAAAAGATAATTTCAGCCTGTGGGTGGAACCGGACACGATGGTTGCCGGTAAACAGCTTTATTTCATCTCTTCGGCTGTGGCAGACACTCGTTATTATTTGTCCTTTAAAGATACGACTATAAATAATATCAGTGCTGAAGCATATAAGAATGCAATGTTCCTGTCGAATGATACAATCAGGAGATCGAAAAACAATCCGGCTTTGTTCGCATTCAAATTGAACGAACATGGTGGCTATCTCTTGGAAAATCAGCAGCAATTGCAATTGGGAGAAAGCGGTTATCCTTATGTCGGCGTAGTAAATGGATTTGTCGTACTGGAAAAATTCCCGCATGTCGCATTCGATGTGCAAACAGCTTCCGCTCCGACAGCCAACGAAGAGATAAACGTTTCTGCGATCAAGGTGATCAGCAAGGACGGCCAGGTTATCGTGACGAATGCTTCAGGCAAAATGATCACATTGTCCAACATCTTAGGACAGACGATCGGTGTTCGCAGAGCAACCTCCGAATACTTCTCAATGCCTGCTGCTTCCGGTATCGTACTGGTAACAGTCGAAGGTGACACAACCCATAAAGTGATTGTAAGATAAGAATTTGTATTTGTAAAAAAAGAGGCGGTGTATCCAAATACACCGCCTCTTTTTTCTTTAATAAAGGGCAAACGGCTTATTTTTCGCCCGAAAGTTTCTTTTCCAAATAAGCCAGTTTCTTGATGGCTTTTTCCTTTTCTTTCGTCAATTTTTCGATGTCGCTTAATACGACAGCCAACTCATAGGTTGAGGCGATCGCTTTCTTATCCGCATCGGCAATATAGAGAACATAAGGCTTGCCGCCTGTGTATTCGACCTTGATGCGTTCGCCTTTATTGGCAAAAATGAATTTGACGGCATCTTCGCATTTCTCTCCCTGATAGGTCACGACTTCGGTTGTGTTTCCCAAGTCCTTGAAGTGGTAGTTCAAGCCACCGTCGTAAGGAATGGCGGGCGTTTCGGCAAAAAGGCCGTCCTGCGTACTCAGTTTGATTCCGGTGTGGTTGATAGGTTTGCCACCGAAATAGACGCTTGCCAAATACATCTCGCCCTTCTCGTTTACGCCCGAACGGATGTAGCAGCGTTGGATGTTACGTTCGATGGTCTGCTGCTTGGAGACGTAGTTGCCTATTTCGTTATAGGCGGAATCCTTCTCGAAGTTAAAGCTTTTTTTCATCCCTTCCAGTTCCTGCTGCTTGACAGGGATCAGGCTGTCGCAGAAAGCCAGGTTGCGTTCCGCTTCTTTCTGTTCTACCTGGCGCATCAGTGTCAGGCCTTCCCGAATCACCTTGAACTCTTTCGGGTACAGGATGCGGATACTGTCTATTTCACTCTTGGCGGCAAAGAACTCATTTTGTTCATACATGTTTCGGGCACTGTCCAGCCTTGCCTGTGCATTCTTTTCGTCATTGCTGCAACCGGCCAATGCTACGGCTGCAAGCGCTATACAGATTGCTGACTTTTTCATTATGATAATCCTTTAGTTGTCTATTCCTTATTATCCACATGCAAAGATATTGGAAAAAGAGAGAATTAGCATCCCCGCAAGAATTTAATTATCTTTGCAGGCCAAATGATAATTTGTATGTACATCGAACAAGAAGATATCTTAAAACATATTTCGGCGAAAGCGTTTCATTTGATTTCGGAGGCGGCGGAAGAGTTGGGAGTTGAGGTTTATGTGATAGGTGGTTATGTGCGGGATATATTTCTGCATCGTCCTTCAAAAGATATTGATGTCGTTGCCGTCGGGAGCGGCATCGAGCTGGCGAAAGCCGTGGCGAAGAAGTTAGGGCGGAGAGCTTGTCTGTCTGTCTTCAAGAATTTCGGTACGGCGCAGGTGAAGGCCGGCGACCTGGAGCTGGAGTTTGTCGGCGCCCGCAAAGAATCTTACACGCATGACAGCCGTAAGCCGATCGTCGAAGACGGGACGCTCGAAGACGACCAAAACCGCCGTGACTTTACGATCAATGCTTTGGCTCTTTGCTTGAATAAGGACCGGTACGGTGAACTGGTCGATCCATTCGATGGCTTGACCGATATGGACAATTTGCTGATCCGTACTCCGCTCGATTCGGATATAACCTTTAGCGACGATCCGTTGCGCATGATGCGTGCCGTCCGTTTTGCCAGCCAGTTAGGTTTCTTTATCGATCCCGACACTTTCGATGCGATCGAACGGAATAAGGAGCGCATCTCGATCATCTCGAAAGAACGTATCGTGGACGAGCTGAACAAGATCGTTCTCTCGCCGAAACCATCTGTCGGTTTCGACCTGCTGGACCGTTGCGGGTTGCTGCCTCTGATCTTTCCTGAACTTTGTGCTCTGAAAGGAGTGGAGACGAAGGAAGGAATCGGGCATAAGGACAACTTTGCCCACACCTTGATGGTGCTCGACCGCTTGAGTAAAACCACCGATAGCCTGTGGTTGCGTTGGAGCGCCCTTTTCCATGATATAGCCAAGCCAGCGACGAAACGTTTCGATCCGCGTTTGGGATGGACGTTCCACAATCATAATTTCATCGGCGAAAAGATGATTCCCGGCATTTTCCGCAAGATGAAACTGCCGATGAACGAGAAGATGAAGTATGTCCAGAAGATGGTTAGCCTGCATATGCGCCCGATCGCCTTGTCGGACGATGAGGTGACGGATTCGGCCATCCGCCGGCTGCTGTTTGATGCGGGCGACGATATAGACGACCTGATGAAACTTTGCGAAGCGGATATCACGAGCAAGAACCCCGAAAAGGTACGTCGTTTCCTGAACAACTTCCAAAAGGTGCGCAACAAACTCGCCGATATAGAAGAAAAAGATCGTGTCCGCAACTTCCAGCCGCCTGTGACAGGTGAGGAGATAATGGACACATTCGGGCTTCCCCCTTCCCAACCGGTCGGTGTCCTGAAAGAAGCCATCAAGAACGCGATCCTCGATGGCGTGATCCCGAACGAACACGAAGCCGCCCGTGCCTTTATGCTGCAACGGGCGGAGAATATGGGGCTGAGGCCGGTAAAGAAATGATTGGTTGTTTGCCAATCAGGAGTTTAGCCTTTCGACCGTTTTGACTCCTTTCACGGCATTGATCTTTTTGGTCAGCATGTTCAGCGCCGTCGTGTCACGAACCATCACCGTGAAGTTTCCTTGGAAGATTCCGTCCACCGAGTCGATGTTCAGGGAGCGGAGCGTGACACCCGCTTCCTTGCTGATGACAGAAGTGATGTTGGTGACAATCGCGATGTCGTCGCGGCCGATGACCCGGAGCGTGACGATGTATCCGTTGTCTCCCTTGCCGCTCCATTTCGCCTGGATGATGCGGTATCCGAAACGGCTGAACATCTCCTGCGCGTTCGGGCAGTCCATCCGGTGAATCTTGATACCTTGCGTGGAGACGAAACCGAACACTTCGTCCCCGTAGATCGGGTTACAGCACTTTGCCAACTTATATTCGATGCCTGTCAGGTTCTTGTCGATCACCAGGACATCTTTGTTCGTTGCGATTTCTTCTGCCTCGGTTGTTGTGATATATTCTTCGGCACTGCGGACTTCGGTATGTTCGTTCGTTTCCGTTTCCCGGCGGACCTGCTCCAGGTATTCGTCGATCACTTGGTTCGGGTCGAGGCGTTCCTCGGCAATCTCGACATAAAAGTCGGTGACAGTCTTGAATCCTTTTTTCTTGATGAAACGCATCAAGATCGGTTCCTCCATTTCGATTTTCCGGTTCTTGAAGCGGCGTTGCAGCATCTCTTTGGCGAAATCCACGGCTTTGGCTGTCTCTTCGCGGAGCGCTTGTTTGATCTTGACTCGTGCTTTGGAGGTGACGACGATGTTCAGCCAGTCGCGTTTAGGCGTCTGGGTAGGAGCGGTGACGATGGAAACCGTGTCACCGTTGTTCAAGGTGTATTTGATCGGAACGTTCTTTCCGTTTACCTTTGCCGAGACGCACTTGCATCCCAACTTGGTATGGATCGCGAAAGCGAAATCGAGCACTGTCGCCCCTTTGGCCAGCTTGATCAGTTCGCCTGTCGGGGTGAAGACATATATCTCGTCCTTATACAAGTCCATCTTGAAATCCTGCATCAGGTCGAGCGGGTTGTTTTCTTTCGTTTCCAAGGCTGCACGTACGGTGTTCAGGAATTCATCCAGCCCGCTTTCCGCTTTTACCCCTTTATATTTCCAGTGAGCGGCCAGTCCCCTTTCAGCTATCTCGTCCATGCGGCGGGTGCGTATCTGCACTTCCACCCATTTGTTCTGCGGTCCCATCACGGTGATATGCAGACTTTCGTAACCGTTCGTCTTCGGGATGGAGATCCAGTCCTTCATGCGCTTCGGGTTCGGTTGGTACATGTCGGTGATGATCGAGTAGACTTGCCAGCATTCCGAACGTTCTTTCTCATAAGGCGTGTCCAGGATGATACGGATGGCGAACAGGTCGTATATGTCTTCGAACGGGATGTTCTGCTTCTTCAGCTTGTTGTTGATGGAATGGATGGATTTCGTGCGTCCCTTGATGTCGAAACGGAGCCCTGCCTCCTCCAACTTGTTTTTGATAGGAGCGATGAACTCGGCGATGTAGGCGTCGCGCGAGCGTTTCGTTTCGTTCAACTTCCGTTTGATGAAGTCATACTGTTTGCGGTCGGTATATTTCAGCGACAAGTCTTCCAGTTCGCTCTTGATCGTGTATAGTCCGAGGCGGTGGGCAAGTGGGGCGTACAGGTAGGAGACCTCCGTTGCCAACCGTTTCCGGTCTTCGTCGCTCTTTAAATGTTTGCCGAGGCGCATCAGGCAGAGGCGGTCGGCGATCATGATCAGGATCACGCGCACATCTTCGGCAAACGAGAACAACAGTTTATGGAAGTTTTCGGAATCAACAGCCGTGTTGCGGGCGTAAAGGTCCGAAGTCTTCAGCAGGCGGCTGATGATCAGGGTGACATCTGCATCGAATGTCTCTTCCACTTCATCCAGCGTGATGATCTTTTTCAGGACCGGGCGGTAGAGCAGGAGAGCGATGACCGATGTACGCTTCAGTCCGATCTCTGTAGCGGCGATCAGCGCTGTGTCGATATTGCGTAGCAGGCCGTTGATGCCGTTTTTATCTCGTCCGTAACAATCCAAAGCCACAACTCGCTTCATCAACTCCTTCATCTTACTCAGATCTTCTTTTTTCAGGAAAGAGTACAGATGGCGTAATAATTGCTTGTACTTGGAGAAAAACTGTTTTTTCTCCTCTTCGGTAAAGAACGGTTGTATATCCATAGTCGTCTGTCTTTTTACTGCCTGTTTAAGGGCTGTCCGTAAAACATACCGTAAAAGTAAGTTTTTCTGCGAATATCAGTGCAATTCTATTGGTATTTTTATACATTTGCAAAAGATACATAGGCCGGCAGGCCCTTGTTGCGTGTCTGATTATTAATTTATTAAAAAGATATACTATGTTAAACGCAAATGACTTAGAGTTACTGGCGGCTAAAGGAATCAGCGAAAAGCAGATTGAAGAACAGTTGGCTTGTTTCGTGAAAGGTTTTCCTTTCCTGGAAATTACAGCTTCGGCGTCGGTCGAGAGAGGGATCATGGTGATCCCGCAGGAAAAACAGGCTACTTATATGGATGCCTGGGATGCTTACCTGGCGAAGAATAAGAAGATCGTGAAGTTCGTGCCGGCTTCGGGTGCGGCAAGCCGTATGTTCAAGAATCTGTATGAGTTCTTGTCTGCCGACTATAACGAGCCTCAGAATGCGTTTGAGAAGAAATTTTTCGACAACATCAGAAAGTTTGCCTTCTATGATGCCTTGAATCGGGTTTGCGTTGCGAATGAAGCGAGAGACATTCCGGAGTTGGTCGCTCTCGGACAGTATAAAGCGGTTGTCGCCAACCTGTTGGAACCGAAAGGCCTGAACTATGGACAGCTTCCGAAAGGCCTGTTGCTTTTCCATTCTTATCCACAGACAGCCCGTACGGCGATGGAAGAACATCTGGCCGAAGGTGCGATGTATGCAAAGAACAATGCCGGCGAAGTGAATATTCATTTCACGGTTTCGCCCGAACATAAGGCGTTGTTCGAACAGCTGGTTGCTGCAAAGACGGAAGATTATGAAGAGAAATTCTCTGTCAAATACGATATTTCTTTCAGCGTGCAGAAACCGAGTACCGATACGATTGCTGCCGATATGGAAAACAACCCGTTCCGCGATAAGAACGGCAACCTGTTGTTCCGTCCGGGCGGGCACGGCGCTTTGATAGAAAACCTGAATGATGTGGATGCCGATGTGGTGTTTGTCAAGAATATCGACAATGTCGTGCCGGATAGTTTCAAATGTTCGACCGTTATCTTCAAGAAGGTGATCGCCGGTGTACTGGTCTCTCTGCAGGAACGCATCTTCAAGTATCTGGAACTGATCGATAGCGGCAAGTACTCGCATGACCAGGTGGAAGATATGATTCATTTCCTTCAGGAAGACTTGTGCGTGAAGAATCCGGAAACGAAGTTGCTGGAAGATGCCGAACTGATTCTTTATATCAAGAGCAAGCTGAACCGTCCGTTGCGTGTCTGTGGTATGGTGAAGAATGTCGGTGAACCGGGTGGAGGCCCGTTCCTGGCTGTCAATCCGGACGGGACGATCTCTTTGCAGATACTCGAAAGTTCGCAGATCGACTTGAATGATCCCGAAAAGAAAGCAATGTTCGAGAAGAGTACGCATTTCAATCCGGTGGATTTGGTTTGCGCATTGAAGAACTATAAAGGCGAGAAGTTCAATTTGCCGGACTATGTGGACAAGAATACCGGTTTTATCTCTTATAAGAGCAAGGATGGTCGCGAACTGAAGGCGTTGGAACTGCCCGGTTTGTGGAACGGAGCGATGAGTGACTGGAATACGGTCTTTGTCGAAGTGCCGATCGAAACATTCAATCCGGTTAAGACGGTAAACGATTTGCTGAGACAAGAACATCAATAAAACAAAAAAAGGTGGTGTGCATTCTATGTTTTACTTGCATGAAAACATAGAATGCACACCACCTTTTTTTGTTTATAGATTTATCAGGAAGTTGACAAATTCCGGATTGTAGTGCGAGAAGAACAGACTTTCAGCCTTGTCGAGTTTGGCAATTTCTTCCATTTCTTTTGCAGACAATGTAAAGTCGAATACATTGATATGTTCCATTTTTTCATATATAAAACTCATTTCTCATACCCCTCATAATAATAGCTCTGCTCAATCCCCTTGAATATCACTTCACGGTTCTCCGTGTCAGAAGTCAGGTTCTGCGAGAGCAAGTAGCGCAGTTCGAGGTCGTTGATGGGTGAGCGTTCCATTGCCGAGAAGTATTGGTCTTTGTCCACATGCTGCCAGTTAACAACTTTTCTGAGCGAACGTTTCAGCATCATGTCGAGCCAGATGCGGGTGGAACGGCCGTTGCCTTCCATAAAGGGATGGCAAACGTTCATCTCGACATACTTCTCTATGATATGCTCAAAAGTGTCTTCGGGCATCTTCTCCACAGCAGAGAGGGCGGCTTCAAGATAGAGCGAATTGGCAAAACGGAAGCCACCCTTAGCTATATTCTTGTCACGAATAACCCCAGCAAAAGGGTACAATCCTTTAAACAGATATTGATGAATCTGTTGAAGTCCAACTGTAGTTCCGACTGGAATTTTATCTATTTCACCCGAGTCAAAAAGACAGTGTGCATTTCCCAATGAATGTTCGTCAATTTCCTTTGTTGTCATAATCAATTGAATTGTATTTGTACTTTGATGCGATTGATGTCTTTCTTTACCATGTCCTTTCATTTTATTTCTTCATGTACAAAAATACGAACAAACCCTGATAATCACGAAGAATTATGTGAATAGTTATCTAATTTATTGCGTTTTACATCTATTCCGATACAAAATAGCGCCAATTCAAGGCTACATAACACGGCTCTTTTATTTAACTTTGTTTGAGTGCGTATAAAGCCCCCACCCATGCAAGTAAAACATAGAATGCACACCGCCTTTTTTTGTTTATAGATTTATCAGGAAGTTGACAAATTCCGGATTATAGTGCGAGAAGAACAGACTTTCAGCCTTGTCGAGTTTAGCAATTTCTTCCATTTCTTTTGCAGACAATGTAAAGTCGAAAATATTGATATTCTCGATCATCCGTTCTTTATGAGTTGATTTCGGGATGACAACAACCCCTCGTTGGATGAGAAAACGCAATGCGACTTGAGCAACGGATTTGTTGTGCTGCCCGCCGATCGCTTTCAATACTTCATTGGAGAAGAAATTGTTCCGTCCTTCGGCAAACGGTCCCCATGACATAAGTTGTGTACCCTCCTTTTTCATGATCTCCTGCAGGTTGACCTGCTGGTTGAAGACATGCGTCTCCATTTGATTGACTGCCGGCTTGATCTCGCAGAACTTGGCCAGGTCTATAAAACGATCGGCATAGAAGTTACTGACACCGATGGCGCGGGCTTTCCCTTCTTTATAGGCTTCTTCCATAGCCCGGTAAGTCCCGTAGTAATCGTTGAAAGGCTGATGGATAAGCAACAAGTCGACATAATCGCTTTGCAATTTGCGTAACGATTCGTCGATCGACGCTTTTGCTTTTTTCTCTCCGGCATTCGTGATCCAGACTTTTGTCGTGATGAACAGTTCTTCACGTGGCACACCGCATTTCTGGATGGCATGGCCGACCCCTTCTTCATTATAATAAGCTTGTGCCGTATCGATAGACCGGTAACCAACGCTGATGGCATCCGACACGCAACGTTCACATTCTTCAGGTGTCACCTGATAGACACCGTAACCTAAAATCGGCATTTCAACGCCGTTGTTCAATTTAACTGTTTCCATATGATTTAATTTTATTATCTAACGATGTTATTCGAGCTATGATAGCTCCTGCTTTTTTTACTTGTTAGATATTACAAAGTTAGAGAGTAAAAAATAAATCCTTATTATATAGATTACGGATAGTGTTACCTAAATTACTGCTTGTAAAGAAAATATTGGGGGCCGTTAACCAACCGTGAAAGTCTTCGCGATCTCATAGTTGACCATTGATGTTCACGGCGGAAACTTGCACCATCACTTTGTTCATAATTGAGTTGGCGCGATGGCATAAGTCTCTCTTTATGTATATGTCTGTCATATAATTGTTTATGTGATATTATTTGACTAATATTTTACGAGCTTCAGAACTTTTGTCATCATAAATTATGTAGAGTAAATATACTCCGGTACTTTTACCATCTGTATTTAATTCATATTGAATGTCTCCTACGTTATATTGATTTAAAATTTGTCCATTAACAGACATCAATTGAATTTGGTGTATTTTTTTTTCATTTGATGATATTTTGAATACATTATTCGCAATAGAATATATTTTTAGCTGAGAAGGTACAGAAATTAAATCATCAGGATTGTCTATACTGATACTTTTAGTCAATACACGATTTGAAGGTGAGTCGACACGTATAAATTCCCATCTCATTTTGTTGTTAGGACCAATTGGAGTATCTCCATATTGTTGTGTAATCCAAGCTCCTGGGGTTTCAGAATCATTTTGTACATGTGCATATTTCCCACTACGAACATTTTTCAGAAAAAATATATTAGAAGATGTTAGATAGGGATCTGGAATGATATTCCAAAGAGAATTACCTGTATCTCTGCCGTCAACCCATTGAACAATACTCGCCCCTTCTTCCATGGAATTTCCATCTACATTCATGTATAATTGGCTATTGAGATTTTTTATCAACCATGTTCCATTATCTTTTTGGACGACACTCCACCAGGCATTTTTAGTATCGGCAGTACTCCAAGTTATAAGATGTTCACTAAGAGATATAGAAGCATCTTTTACCACTAAAAACATATTGGTATATAAATTTTTAATTTTATATATACCTCCCAAGCCACTCCAGGTTGAAGGTAGAGGTGCGAAAGTTTCTTTTTTTAACGTCCATAGCTTATTATCTTCTCCAGTAGCATATTGTATAATATATGCATTTTCTGCAGTAGAAGCATTTTGTACGACCATATATTTTCCTGATGCTAAGCTTTGTATGGTATAAGTTCCAGATTCATTTCCCTGCTTTATTATCCATTTTCGATATCCAAAACTGGGTACATCTGCCTGTTTTATATAAGCTCCGTTATCAAAGTTACCATTTTCCACTTCTAAATAGAGTCTTGAATCCATATTTGAAATAGTATAGAATCCTCCTGCTTGTTTCTCAATATACCAAAGGTCCTGATATGTTCCATTATAACTATGTTGTACAATGTATTCTCCAACACTTATCGAATAATTTTTGACATATAGGAATTTTGAACTATTTTTATTTTGAATAGAATAGTATCCTGTTTCTATAGGAGCATCGAAGTTTAAATCGACAAAATTCCATGAACATTCAGTTCCTGTTATTTGCTCGGATGTAACAATGGGGGCCATTGCTTCTTTTGATTTGTTTTTGACAGTGGCATAACTGTTTGTAGAATTATTTAAAAGATTAAAATAAATGGCTTCTTTGACAGTTTTCTTTATTTGCCAGTCATTGCAATCAGTAAAGGATGTTTCATATAAAGGAACATCATTCCCTTTTCTGCATCCTTGTGGAGAAAGATACATATCTGAATAGAGATTTTGGAATGTTGCAGAATAAGATAATGGAGTTCGTTTTGAATCATTGGTAGGTCGTAACTCCCAAAGATCATTGGCAGAATCTGAGTTTGTATTTTGGTACATTAAATTCCCTAATGAAGTAGTACCTTGTCTTCTTAAATACATATTGCTATTTAAATTAACTAAATGACCCCATCGTATAGTGGGGGCAGGTTTAACGGGGTCTACTCCAACTCCAGATCCTAAATCTTCTATTTTTAATTTTTGAGGAAAATAATGGAGATTTACAGCGTATGCTAAATTTTTTGTTGTTCTTGCTAAAATATCTTTAAGATAAGATGATGCCATACCATAAAATTCATACTCATATGATATACTATCCGGTTTCCCTTCTTCCCAAATTGAATATCTGAGACGAGTTTCATCTATTTCTACTTTTAAAGAATAATTAGTGTTTCTTTTTAATATATTGGGATTCCATGCATTACTTTCATAGAATCCGTAAGAATCATTATATTTTACATGGCGTGAAAATTTTAGAGTAGCATTATTCTCTTTTATTAAAATAGCATTATCCAAGCTGGTTCCCCATTTTCCTCCAAAAGTTAATATGGTTTCATTTAATGGGATAGCAGGTGTTGAAAAATCTACCTGTATTGAAAAACCAGGATTAGTAGTATGGCTAATTGATAATATGTTGTCATACCAACCAACAAGACCACCTGTTGCACTAAAATCAGGATTAACTGTCATAGGATGTATATCTCTACGATAGGCAAATATAGAATTACATAAGAGTAAAAGTGAGCCTAATAATATAATTATTTTGTTCATAATATTGATTGTTTTAATTAGTTAACAGTACTTCTCTTTGTGTATTTAGAATTAAGATTGAATAATTCTAAAAAATCCATATCAGAATCAGGTCGATCAGTTACCAACATACCTGGAAATACATTATTAGGAACGCCGAACAAAAATTCCAAAGAACCTCTTAAGTCATCTAATGTGCCATAATTTTTAGGATTATAATAACTGCCTCTACCCCCAGGAGATCCGGTTTCATCAGTAGGAGTTGGATGAAATACCCCTGTTTTAAAACCCTTATCTTTTGTATATTGTACAATACTTTTGTTCCCAAATTCACTTTTAGGAATGATGAGCTCATCTTGTGGGTTTTTATAAATGTATTCTACGCCAATTAAAGATGGAAGGGATAACCATGAATCAATGTAAGCTTTATTGGTTGCTAAAGGGAAAGCATTTCCCATGATATCAATTAAAACAACATTTGTGAGTTTAGAAAAAGTATGCCATAAGTTGTATTGGTTTAGATAGTTTTGTATTTCAGGGAGGGTTACTTGTCCTGCAGATCCGGGTTTAAATATGATTTGATGAAGGCAACCTTTAGTTTTTGCTAACTCTAAAGTTAACTTCATTACTTCTAAATATTCATTTTTAATAACGGGATCACTCATTTTACTTACTTTAATATCTAAAGCAAGTATGATTTCTTTGTCTTTGCAAAAATCTAAAGCTTCTTCAAGTGTATTAATTTTTTGATTTGTAATATTGCCTTGTCGATCTTTATAATATAAATCTTTTAAAGCAGGGAAAATTGGATACATAGATCCATTAGTATCAGGTACAGAATTATTAGTTGTAGTGTTATAATTGAGACTTCTAAAGAAATTGCCGGGATCATCTACTCCTCCATTATTGGAAAATGTAGCTGGTGCATTTGTCATCCTGTTAGGTTGTTGATCATGACATAGAATAAGTTTTCTATCTTTTGTCATGATTACATCTATTTCACAAAACATATAGCCTTTATTATATGCTTCTTGTATTGCTATTAGGCTTGTTTCTGGTATACCAGGAGTTCCCCATAATCCTCGGTGAGGGATAACGATTACTTTGTTGAAATCTTCTTTTTTCATTCCATATAAAGCTTTGCATCTTTTGGTTTTCCATCCATTTTCGGAGTTACAATAATGTCCTTCAGGAAATCCGTGTTGAGCAGATATTGAGGTTATCACAAAACAACACACAAATAGTAATATGATTTTATTCATGATTTTATTTTTTTGTAGATGAATATTATAGAGATGTTTTCCTAAAGAATTATCCTCCTTTCTTGTCAACTTTAGGGATTATATATATAAATTATACGTTTTGTTAAAAATGTATCCAAAGTCTGCTTCCAATTGTACAGACTTTGGACCATTTCTCTATGAGTTGAATTTTAATGCCGGTTTTCTGATTTGAGATATCTTATCAGGTCATGTGGGTAATTTGTTTCTATGACTCTAAATCCTTGCGAGATCAGCCATCCCCATCCTTCGGTGGGACGATTAAATATGGAAACTAAATCACTATGATTAGCCGTGTGTTCCTCCCATGTTGCAGCCACGAAAGCTTTTGATCCAGATTTCAGTATTTTCGGTAATTGTTTGTAAGTATCAGAGTCTAATGAGGCCATTCTAAATTGGAAAGCAGCAGGACTTAATTTTTCAATATATTCATTCACATGTGCATCCAGATTAGGAATTTTATCTTCAATGACTGGGCAATAAATAACTTTGTCAAGATCATATCCGAAGATTTCTTGTGCTTTTTTGTAAGGCCAATCCAATACGAATACTGTTTCTTCCAGTACTCCATTTGCTTTTAGGATTTTCAAAAGTTCCTTCACTAAATAACCTTGGGGATGATCTGGTAAATCATAGCCGGCTTTATCCAAGTATAAAGAAATTTTTCCTTTTGCAATTTTAATATATTCCTCTAAAGTTGGAACTTTCAGATCAGTCATGATTCCAAAATTATTCCGCAAATTTAGTTCTTTTATTTCTGCCAATGTCAGATCGGAAATCTTACCGGAGCCATTCGTTGTTCGGTCTACGGTATAATCATGCATAATAATGATTTTACCGTCTTTTGTCAAACGAACATCTGTTTCGATCATATTTGCTCCGAAATATATGGCATGTTCCAATGCCAGAATAGAGTTTTCCGGCGCATAAATCCAGTCTCCCCTGTGGGAGGCTACCCAGACATAATCGGTTTCAGACTTCTCGCGTAACAACTTGATTGACTCTTTATTTTGAGAGAATGATGTCATGGGTAAAATTGCTATTAGGAATAATATGAATATTGTCTTTTTCATCTTATTGCATTTTAAATTGATTTATTTATTCTTTTTATTAGTACCCTTCGTTTTGTTCCAATTTATGACCATTGGCATCTATTTCAGCTTGTGGTATTGGAAATAATAACTGATAAGGTTTAACATTGATAGGATATATGGAAGCCCCTTTACTGTTGTTTAATACATTGATCGCCTTATTTGTTCTTAACAAATCAAACCATCTGTGATTTTCAAATGCTAACTCCAACCGACGCTCTTTAGCTATTGCTTCCCTGAACAACTCTTGATTTGGTAAATCAGTATTTGTGTATTCTGTAGCGTGGCTACGTTTACGTATCTGGTTCAAATATTCGAATGCTTTTGATTGTCCATAGTTCATTTCATTCATTATTTCTGCTGCCATTAATAACACATCAGCATATCTCAATACCATGATGTTGAACCCCATGCCGTTGTTAGTCCCTTTTGTGTCGTGCCATTTATAGAGTCGCCATCCCTGTACACCTAAATTTATTATTGAAGCATCTTTTCTGTCGTCTGGATTTTCTTCATATAATTTGAGTAAATTCTCAGAAGGCAAGTTGTTTACATCACTGCCTGTGATTAACGGATCACCTCCCATGTAACCTAACCCTTCGATTGTTTTATCAAATTGAACTTCGAAAATAGATTCTTTGTTGTTTTTGTTGTCAACAGAAAATACATCTGCAAAATTATTCAACAATTCATATTGTCCGCTTCCTATTATATCATTCAGTAGGGATAAAGCTTGTTGCCAATCGTGACGTGTGAGAAAAACTTTAGCGAGTAAAGTTTGAGCAGCTCCTTTCGTTGCACGTCCTATATTTTCTGCATTATACGATGCAGGTAAATTCTTGATTGCAAATTCTAAATCTTTGATTATTTGTTCGTATATTGCCTCAGCGCTACTTCTTGTATGATTGAAGGCGTCATTTACATTTGTAACTTCTTCCGTAATAAGAGGAACGCCTCCCCATATGCGAACCATGTTGAAGTAAGTTAGAGCCCTTAAGAAATAAGCTTCTCCCTGTTTTTTTACTTTGAAATTTTCGCTTATCTCTTGGTTATTTTCCAATCGGGTAATTACAATGTTGCATCTTTGGATCCCATCGTAGCAGGCAACCCATGTTTTTTCAACCTGTACATTTGTCGGGTCAACGATAAAGTTATCAAAAGAAGCGTAGGCTCCTCCTCCCATTGTGACGTTTTCATTCCATGTATTGTCTGATGTGACTTCCATGAATGAAGAAAATCCATTTCCTCCATATTGATCAATAGATTGCAGGGCATTATAAGCCGCTGTCAATGCTTGATCCATTTCCAGTGAGTCTTTATAAAACGTGTTTGCGTTTTGTTGAGAAACAGGATTCAAATCGATAAAATTGTTGCATGAAGCATAAAGAAGTGGAAGCGATAATATTAGTAATAAATTTTTCATGATTTCAAATTATTTAGAATGAAACATTTAAACCGACGACGAAAGATTTAGCCACTGGGTAATTTCCAAAATCTTCTCCTGCTGTAATGGCACTGCTCCCTCCGTTTGAAACTTCCGGATTATAACCAGAGTAATCGGTAAAGATAAAAGGATTGGTTGCAGAGACATATACTCTCAGTTTTTGTAAAAAGGCCAGATCCTTGAATGTATATCCCAGTGTTAGATTGCGAATACGAATGAAAGACGCATTTTCTATCTGCCAACTGGATGGACGTGTATGGCTTTTGGTTCCATAAGCCCATACCGGTCGTGGAGCTCCTTCTTCCAGATAAACGGATAAATTATTACCCCAAGATTCTGCAAGATAACGATGCATGGCATTGAAAACCTGTTGCCCGTGTTTTCCTTCAATACTGAATCCGAAATCAAGGTTTTTCCATCCTAAGGTTCCGTTAAGTCCCCAGGTAAAATCAGGATTGGCATTTCCTAAGATTACGCGATCCTCTTCGTTCACTTTGCCGTCGTTGTTGGTATCAGCATAAATGAAATCGCCAACTCCTTGGTTTGCATTTTCTAAATGTGGTGTAGAATCAAATTGCTCTTGGCTTTTGAATACTCCTAATACTTTATAACCGTAGAATGAACCGATTGATTCGCCTACCTTAACAATGAATGAGGGGTCTGGCAAACCACTTGCATAAAGGATTTGTTTTTGGTCGGGACCTAGTGCCAATACCTTATTCTGATTGGTAGACATGGCTAAAGATAAATCTAAACTCCAGTTTTTGTTAAATTCCTGATAGGTTGACAACATTATTTCCAATCCTCTGTTTCTGATTTCGCCGACATTCTGTAAGGCGCTAACCAAACCACTGGAAGCCGGGATAGTTACATTCAAGAGTGAATTTTTTGTTGTCGCTTGATAAGCATCAATGGTAACTTGCAGATTATTATTCCATAATCCAGCATCCAGACCTATATTTACAGTGGAAGTACTTTCCCAGGATAGATCTTTATTAGGAGCATTTTCAGGAGAAAAACCTAAAGCAATATCTTTGGAACCTGAATTTCCGAAGATATAATTATTCGCTGCCAATACAGGAACTCCGCCGTAATAAGGTATCTCTGCATTTCCGGTTATTCCATAGCTTGCACGGAGTTTCAAATTGTTTACCCATGCTTTTTTAGGATAGAACGTTTCCTGGCTAATATTCCAACCTCCCGACAGAGAAGGGAACCAACCCCATTTGCTGTTGGCTGCAAAACGAGAGGAACCGTCGTAGCGTAAAGATACAGATAACATATATTTGCTTTCGTATGAATACATTACACGTCCAAGAAAAGAAGCCATAGCCGCCTCTTGTGAGAAAGACGTCCCGGTACTGGTTGCGGCAGCATTAATTGTTGTCACATTATCATTCGGGAAATTTTGTCCCTCTACCATTGATTGTGAAACTGTTTCTTTTTGTGCAGAGAAGTTTCCTAGTACATTCAGGTTATGATTTCCAAAATCAGCATTGTATGTTATACTAGTTTCCGAGATCCAGTTAAAAATGGATGATCTGCTGTCGAGACCATAATTGTAACTTTTGGTTGGTGCAACTTCGTTGGAATGGGAGAGGGATTTCGGACGATAGAATGTACGGTGTAATCCCATTGATTCGACTCCAAAAGCTGTTTTTATCTTCAAACCTTCGAGAATAGTATATTCTAAATCGGCATTACCTATAAATGTCCTGTTTTGTAGCTTATTTGTTTCCATTTTAGCTAACGCTATCGGGTTTTGTAGTTTGGCTATATTCTGTCCATTCTTCAGCTCATCCAACATTAGATTTTTGGCGATGGAACCATCTTTGTTATAAGCAGGTAGATTTGGATGATACATCAAGGCTGTGATTACAATACCTTCTTTATTCCAAGCTCCTTCAGACTGAACGAGGTTGTTGTCTGTCTGGTTGGCATTTAATCGCATTCCCAAACGTAATTTATCGGTGATGTTCATATTCAGATTGGATCGTACGCTATAGCGTTTGATTCCTGAATTAATGATGATTCCTTCTTGGTTCATGTAATTTCCCGATATGTAGTAGTTGATTTTTTCAGTACCTCCGGCTACGCTGATATCGTAGTTTTGTTGCATGGCGGTTCTATAAATTTCATCTTGCCAATCAGTGTTGGTCAGCCCAGGCTTGCCTTCCAGATAGGGTAACATATAATCTGGATAAATGGTATTGGCGCTGGTACGTATATCCAAAGGATCATTAGCATTTCCTCCGATGGCGACCCAAGCTTCGTCACGAGATAATTTGGTATATCGGGCCAATTGATAAGCGTCCATGACATCAACTTTTTTACTGAATTTTTGTGCACCTACATACATATTGAAGTTTACTGCAGGTTTGCCCTCTTTCCCTTTTTTCGTAGTGATCATAATTACTCCGTTTGATCCTCTTGATCCGTAAATCGCAGTGGAGGCGGCATCTTTTAATACATCGATACTAGCAATATCAGATGGATTGATAGAGGATAAGGGGTCGATAGCATACGAACTCTGAAATCCGCTGATAGTCGATTTCCCTTGTAATGTTTCGTCAAAAGAACTGTTAGATAAAGGTAAACCGTCAACAACAATCAGCGGATGACCACTGAAATTAATGGATGATGTTCCTCTGATCTTGATATTTACTCCGGCTCCAGGGGCTCCTGTCGCTTGTTGGATATTTACTCCGGGAAGTTTGGATGCTAACGCCTGGTCGAAACTGGTAACAGCTAAGTTACCTACTAATTTTGATCCTTCTAATTTGGCGATAGAACCTGTTATTTTAGCTCTTGATTGCGTGCCATACCCGATAACAACCACTTCTTCCAACGCTTCTGAATCTTCATGAAGGGTTATTTGCAGGTAGGCTTTATTAGCGGCAATTTCTTGTGTTTTGTATCCTATATAACTGATAATCAAAATGGATTGGCGGGATGATACATCTAAGGAGAAATTCCCATCTATGTCTGTGATGGTTCCGTTGGTAGTTCCCTTCTCCAATATGGAAGCACCGATAATAGACTCTCCTTTGGTGTCAAGAATATTTCCTTTGATCTGAAAAGCTTGTTTAGATGAAAAAATTGTATCTCCTTTTTCTTTCAAGAATACCGTTTTCTCTTCAATTTTATAACTGATATTCCCATCCTTGAATAATTTATCAAGAATGTTTGTCAGTTCCTCATTAGAAACAGAAATGCTAATAATTTTGTCCGGATTTACAGTTGGTCGGCTATAAGCCACTTTTAAACCGGTTTGTTGGGTAATGGTGGTAAACACGTCCCCCAGCTTCGCATTTTGCAGATTGATCGTTACTTTCTGAGCGAACATCGACAGAGATGTTGTCAAGAGAATAACCAGGATAAAGAAAAACTTGTGTTTCATCATTGTAAATTTTAAGATTAAAAAATAATTTCACCTCTCTGTTATAATGACACACAGGTTTCTTAAAAGTATATGTGTTTTTTTATATTGCCACTATTTTTATCCGGCCGTTTTCATAGACAAATTTTACAGGTACTATATTTTCTAATCCGTTCAATATGTTATCCAAGTTTGTATCTTCACATGTTATAGTCAAATAATTGTTCAAAACAGTAGGATCCTCCACTATAAATTCAACATTATACCAACGGTTCAATGTTTTTATTACTTCAGAGAAGGGTGTGTCATGAAATGATATTATATTGTTTTTCCAAACGGAAAAATATTTCGACTCTTTTATTTTTGTGATTGTACATTTTCTGTTTTCCTTGTCATAGATGAGTTTTTCTTGTGGATTAAGTATGTATTCTTCTTTTGTTGGAGCAGTTAGAGCTATTCTACCTTTTTCCAGAAAGACAGTTATATCATTTTCTTCCGGATATGCATGAACATTGAATGATGTTCCTAATACTTTTACTGACATTTCATTTATGTTCACGATAAATGGACGCTTCGGATTTTCAGTGACAACGAAATATGCTTCACCAGAAATAAACACTTCCCGTTCGGATAGGCTGAATTTTTTTGGAAACTTTAACCGGGTATCTGAATTTAAGTATGCACGGGTACCGTCCTGGAACATCATTTGTATCCGTTCCCCTTTAGGTACGTATACTTTTTCATAATCTACTTCTCCGAATAGTTCGACCTTTGAATCCAAATGATAGAATAGTCCTAATATCAGAACTGTTGGGATAAGGACTGCTGCACATCTGAAAAGGATTATCTTTAGACGTTTTCGGGCAATGTTGGCTTCGATTTTGTTAAAGATCTTTTCAGAAGGAATTGGATGATCTACCAATATATCTTCGTATCCCTCCTTTATTTCTTCAAATTTCTGATCCATCTGGTCTGATAGATATTTTTCTCCCTCTTGAGTGGCAAACCATTCGGTGACAGCACGAGCTTCTTCTTCTGTCCCGATTCCATTCAATACTTTTTCTATTATGTCAGATTTCATTTTTTCCATGATTCCTTTTTTATTTTTTATAAGACACTTAAGCTTGCCAAAAGCATTGATAATATAATAATTATTAGCATTTTTTGCAAGTATGACCGTAGTGTCTTGATCGATTGATTATAATAAACTTTGACAGAATTCTCTGCAATATTCAGCTTTTTTGCGATTTCTTTGTTTGACATACCTTCTTTTATCTTAAGCAAACAAATATTTCTTTTCTGGTCTGGAAGTTTATTGATTGCCTTGTAGAATAAAGATCTTAGTTCTTTTTCTTCAATCTGTTCTACTAAATTATCTTCAAAATCTTCGGGTGACTGGGCCATCTCATAATTCTTGGTCAATGCGTTTGTGGCATCCCGAATTTCATTCAAGACATGGTTTTTAACCATTTTGTAAAGATAATTTTTAAGGTTGACCGTGACTATGATCTGGAAACGGTATTCCCATAATTTTGAAAATACAGTTTGGATGGTATCTTCTGCTTGTTCCTTGTTTTTCAGATAGTAATAAGAGAAAACATAAAGTGCTTTATGATATTTTTGGTATATTACAGTAAAAGCGACTTGATTGCCTTCTTGCAATTGACGGAGTAAAATATCATCATTGTTGTGAGCTTCTTTCATGATTTTTTCATTCTGATACAAATATACGATATTATGGTTGGAGTAGCATTCAAAAAGCATTTCTTTTATCATGCAAAAGGAAATATTCCGATACAATTACCACAAATGGCTGATAATCAATAATGGCGTTTTTTAGTATCTCCCACTTTTATTCATTTTATGCAATGAAATATTCGAATCGATAAATGGTGATTTATGGCTGCGCAATAAATTAATGGTTCCCGTAGGGGCGGGGTTCTACTCCGCCCAATGCAGACAACGCACGCTTTGCTTGGATCCGATGGGCAGAGCAGAGCCCTGCCCCTACGGGGGCGGCCATTTTGTATGGCTATGCTATTGGCACAAAAAAAGGCTATCGTAAAGCTATGCTTTAGCAATCGTAACCCATAGCTTTAGGTTGGCTAAAGCATAGCTTTACGGTTTGCCGAACGCCTTGACGATCTCCCGTTCCCGGGCTGGAGTGTAGGAACGGGAACGGGGAGAACTTTGGGCTGCCTTTTTCCGTTTTTAGATTTTCGGAAGTTCCCAGGGGGCTCTGTATTCTTTGCACAAGTATTTGTCTGCTTCTGCATCGTGGAAGCTCTTTCCGTCCCAGGTCAGTTTCCTGCCGGTGCGGTAGGCGATGTTTCCCAATTGGGAGAACTTGGCGATATGGGCGCCGATCTCGATGCTGGCATTGCAGTTGCGGTTGCGCGACTTGATACACTCCAGATGGTTCTTGACGTGCAGGTTCAATCCGCCTTCGCCGTATGCTTTCTTCAGGGGTACAGCTTCCATGCGGGCGTTGCCGTTTACTTTTTCGGGGATTACTTCCCAGCCGCCTCGGTCGACGACCAGTGTCCCGTTTTCTCCGACAAATCCCAGACCGTGGTTGCGCCCGTAAGCTCCGTCGTCAATACCGATCGCATGGTCCCACATGACTGTGAAGTCGTCGAATGTATAGATCGTCTGTAGCAGGTCCGGCGTTTCGCAAGCGTCATCCGGATAACCGAATTTGCCGCCCGAAGCCATGATGGAGTTGGGGGCTGTTACGTTCATTCCATATAGGGCATAGTCGAGCAGGTGCACGCCCCAGTCTGTCATCAACCCTCCGGCATAATCCCAGAACCAACGGAAAGTGAAGTGGAAACGATTACGGTTGAACGGGCGTTTAGGAGCCGGGCCTAACCACATGTCATAGTCTACTCCTGCCGGAACGGGTTCGTCCGGCTTGACCGGGATGGATGGACACCAGCCTTGGTATGAGAACACTCGGACGGTACGGATCTTGCCTAACTGCCCGCTGTGGACAAATGCCATTGCGTCTTGCCAGTGCGGATCGCTGCGTTGCCATTGTCCGACCTGCACCACTCGGTTGTATTTCTCGGCGGCGCGAACCATAATGTTGCATTCTTCAATGCTGTTGCCTAACGGTTTCTCACAGTAAACGTCCTTGCCGGCTTCGCATGCAGCAACCATCTGCAGGCAGTGCCAATGGTCCGGAGTGCCGACGATTACAACATCGATATCTTTGTTGTCGATCAGTTTTCGCCAGTCTTTGTAAAGATTTTTAACTTTTTTGCCTGTGATCTTTTGGGTCTCGGCGGCCCGGCTGTTGAGAACTTCGTCGTCGATGTCGCATAACGCGATACACTCGACTTCCGGGTTACGGAGAAATGCTTGCAGGTCTGAAAAACCCATTCCTTTGCAGCCAATCAGCCCGACACGTATTTTGTCGTTTGCCCCTACGCTTCCAGGGGTAGCATTAATAAAGAATGGACTCATGGAAAGTCCGGCTCCTAATAAGGTCGCTTGCCGGATAAAATCTCTGCGTGTTGTCATGGTCTTATGAATTAGATAATATAAGTTGTTGAGCCAAATGTATAAAGAATAGATGATCGGTACAATAAAAACTGTGATAAAAATATAAAGTCGATGGCTTTTTTCGAAAAGGAACGTATTTTTGTATCCGGTTTACTTTTGAAGGAACTTATTACTTATAAAACAAATAGAAGAAGATGAGAGTTGCTTATTTTGTCGTTTGTCTTTTGCTGGGGATTGCGCAGGTTTCATGTATTCGTGACGAGGCGTTGAATGCTGAAGCGGATATATTGACTTGTACGGTGCCGGAAGATATATTGAAACGTGATCCGATTATAGAGAACAACAAAGTGGTATTGATGGTAACAGCAGATGCGGATTTGACGCATCAAGCTCCTGAGTTTACGCTGACTCCCGGCGCAACCATATCTCCGCGAAGTGGGACCGAACGTGATTTTACGACTCCGCAGTCTTATACGGTAACCTCTGAAGATGGAAACTGGAAGAAAGAATATCAAGTTTCCTATATTGTAGCCGGGATTAGCACAGTCTATCATTTTGAGAACGTAAAGGATCAGAAAAGTACGCTTTTAAAATATGTTTATAATATTTTCTATGAGAATGATTCTGAAGGAAAATGGGTAATGGACTGGGCCAGTGGAAATGCAGGCTTTGCCTTTACAGGATCGGGCTCGGAAGATCCGGCATCATTCCCGACCTCTTCTTCAGAGGAGGGAATGGTCGGCAAGTGTGTGAAATTGGTGACTAAGGGAACCGGTGATTTTGGAGAGAAGCAAGGTATGCCTATCGCAGCCGGCAATCTTTTTATGGGAACGTTTAATATGGGAAATGCATTGACGGATCCGTTGAAAGCGACGAAGTTCGGAGTTCCGTTCGAGTTTGTGCCGACTTATCTGAAAGGGTATTATAAATATAAGGCCGGTGAGGTCTATAAAGATGAAAAAGGGAATGAGGTAAAAAATAAAAAGGATACATGGGACATTTATGCCATCTTTTACGAGACGGATGAAAATACAAAAACATTGGATGCGACGGATCGTTTTGACCATCCGAATCTGATTTCCATAGCGCGTATTGAAGAGAAAGACAGGAAAGAAACGGATGAGTGGACGGAATTCTATTTGCCGTTTGTGACGAAGCCCGGAAAGAGTGTGGACAAAGAGAAGCTGAAAGCGGGAAAGTATAATGTGGCGATTGTCTTTTCGTCCAGTATAGAAGGAGATTATTTCAGAGGTGCTGTCGGCAGTACATTGTATGTCGATGAGGTGGAACTGATTCATGCAGCAGAATAAAAAAGATTATCGTGATGAGAAAAAGTATTATATCGGTTTATGTGTTGGCCTTGTTGCTGGTGGCGTTTTCGGCTTTCGGGCAGGAAGACCGGAATAGGGGGATTATCAACTCGGCCTTGATAGGCTTGGAGTATGAAGTAAAAGCCGGCTTTAACATCGGAGGAACGGCTCCGCTGCCTTTACCCGTCGAGATTCGTGATATAACAGGCTATAATCCTACTATGGCTGTTGCGATAGAAGGAAATGTGACAAAATGGTTCGACCAAGAGAAGCGATGGGGGATGAGAGTCGGCATTCGTTTGGACAGCAAAGGAATGAAAACGGACGCCAACGTGAAAAACTATGGAATGGAAATTATCGGTGAAGGCGGTGAACGCGTAAAAGGTAACTGGACCGGATATGTGAAAACCAAAGTAAAGAATACTTATCTGTCTTTCCCGGTTTTGGCCACCCATCAGTTTAATCGCCGTTTCTGTATGAATTTGGGACCCTATTTTGCGTATATGCTGGAAGGAGATTTCTCCGGGAATGTCTATGACGGCTATTTGCGCGAAGGCGACCCTACCGGCAACAAAGTTGTTTTTGCCGATGGTAAAAATGCCCCTTACGACTTCTCGAAAGACCTTCGCCGTTTCCAGTGGGGAGCGCAGTTGGGAGCAGAATGGCGTGCATTCAAACACTTGAATGTTTGTGTGGATTTGACCTGGGGATTGAATGATATCTTCCGGAAAGATTTCGATACGATTACTTTCGCCATGTATCCGATCTATCTGAATGTCGGTTTCGGTTATGCTTTCTGATACAAGCGGGCACACCGTTCTCACGATGTACTGATTTTTATACACGATACCCTGATTATAAAATGATTAAAATCAACCTACAGATATTGTAATGGAGCATACAATATATAGCTATTCGCTTTGCGTAGCCTTGCCGTTGATGTTATTCTTCGACTTTTCTTTTTTGTTTTCGAAAACGCCGGATAAAGCCATTTTTGAGAATTATCTTCGTTCACGGCGTATTATGGGTGTGGCTTTGCTGTTGCTTGCGGCAAACTATTCCATACATTTTTTCTTCGGTATCAGGTATCAGAACCCTAACGCGGCCATACAGATGAACCTGTCCACCTATTTTCTGTGTTACTGGCTCTTCAGTTCGGCACTTACCACATTGCTTAACCGGTTCTACATTACGCGGAGAAGATTCTGTGCCCATTTATGCATGTGGGTGGCGTTTTCATTCCTTTCCGGCATAGTGTTGCTTGCCCTGTCGAGAGGTATGGCGCAGAAGATAGGACTGGCGGTAATGGCTATATGGCTGATCTCTTATGGCCTGATCCTCTCCAGGAGGCTTCTTCGTGCTTATAAGAAGGCGGTAGATATTTTCGACAACTCTCTTTCGGATGATATCGGGACATACATTCGTTGGATGTCCATCTTTACCTATTGGGCGGTCATATTCGGTGTAGGATGCGGAGCCTTGACTTTCCTTCCGGATAAATATATCTTCATTTGGATTCTTTCTTCGGTCCCTTTCTATATTTACCTGTATATCTGTTACCAAAATTACCTGCTGTTCTATGAGCAGGTTGAGAATACAATGGTGGATGAAATGCCTTCGGAAGAGGAAGCCTCGTGTAGCTTTAGGCAAGACGGCGAAGAAGAGGGGAATATCCCGGAATTGCCTTCCGGCACGTTTGAAATAATCGAAGAAAAAATCAATGCGTGGATAAACACGGGTGAGTATGTCCGTCCGGGACTGACCATAAAAGAGCTTTCCAAGATACTGCATACCAACCGCACTTATCTTTCAACCTATATAAACACGGTGTACAACCGGTCGTTCCGTAACTGGATTACCGATTTGCGCATGGAATATGCCAAACAAAAAATGACTGAATGTCCAGAGAAAACCATCGCTGAAATAGCCGAAATATCGGGTTTCTTGTCGATGAGCCATTTTACGAAGACATTCAAGGAAAAAGAGGGATGTTCTCCTGCCAAATGGAAAAAGACCAATCAATAAGGCACAGGAAAATCAGATGGCAAAACTTGCTTAAACAACAAAGAAAGGCCGAAACGACAAATCTGAAATTCTTTAAACGACAAAGATATGCGACTTTGCCAATAAAGCCGTTCCGCCCCCATCCAAAGGGTTGCTCATATAGATTCTCTTCTTTTTATTTGCATATCGAATTAACGGCAAAACATACGTCTGTTGACAGGAGCACGGAGTGGCGGCCGGATTTTTCGCCTATCACCTGTATGATGCCACAACTACTGACCCTACTATAATATAACCTTCCGAGTGAAGGTAGACCAAGGTGGCAATACGGGTGAAGGCGGAAATTTTTTTGAGATACGAAAAAAAATCCTATATTTGTCGCTTGATTTTTTAGTCCAATATATTTTGAATTACCATGAAAGAAAACACTAAAAAAGGGGTAACCCGTCGAGAATTTCTTGGCCTTTCCGCTTTGGGATTGGCAAGTTTGACTATCCTGCCCAGTTGGGCTGTAAATGGGGTGCGTATTGCCCCGAGCGATCGTGTCGTTTTGGGGTTTGTCGGATTAGGACAGCAAGGTTTGTCCGATTTCAAGAGTTTTTCTACTTGTCCGGGTGTGCAGGTTGCTGCCTGTTGCGACGTGGATTCTTTGAAACGTGAACGCTTCAAACGTCGTGTCGAAGCTTGGCAAAAGTCTTTGAATGTAGCTCCCCGCTGCGATATGTATGAATTCTATGAGGATTTGTTGAATCGCAAGGATATTGACGTGATTGAAGTGGCAACTCCTGACCACTGGCATGCTTTGGTTGCTATCCATGCTTGCCAGAGCGGAAAGGATGTGTACTGCCAGAAACCGTTGGCTTATACGATTACCGAAGGTTTGGCTGTCGTTCGTGCTGTGCGCGATAATAATCGTGTGTTCCAAATCGGTAGCCAGCAGCGTTCGAGCAAGGAGTTTCAGGATGCGATCGCATTGGTCCGTGCCGGTAAGATCGGCCATATTGAAAAGATATATGCCCGTGTCGGCGAACCGCCCAAACCATTGGACCTGCCGGAAATGGATGTTCCCGGTAATCTGAATTTCAACCAATGGATGGGACCGTTGAACGATCCGAAGATTCATTATCATCCTGATCTTTGTCCGCCGATCTCTCTTGAACCCGAACAGAACGAAAAGTTGTGGGGAGCATGGCGCTGGTATCAGGAAACCGGAAACGGGTATACGGCCGACTGGGGTGCTCATATGTTCGATATTGCACAGGCTGCAATCGGTATGGACGGATCCGGTCCGGTAGAATTTATTCCGAAAGGATATGAAGGTACGGAGTATGCGACAATGAAATATGCCAATGGAATCGTGATGACCGAACAGCCTTACCGTGAGGATAACGCCAATGCACAAGGCATCAAGTTTATCGGTGATAAGGGATGGTTGAAAGTAGCTCGCGGTTATATCGAATGTTCCGATCCTTCCTTGTTGCCGAAAGAGGAAAAGAAAGTTGGGAAAGGTGAATATGAAGTAAGCTCTCCGCATATGCAGAACTTTATCGACTGCGTCCGTTCACGCAAGAACCCGATTGCGCCGGTTGAAGTCGGTTGTAGCACGAATACGCTTTGCTGCTTGCAGAACATTGCCCGCGAACTGGGACGTCCTGTTCATTGGGATCCGGCAACCTTGAGTTTTAATGGGGATAAGGAAGCCGAATCGCACCGTTTGTACTGGTACGAATACCGGAATCCGTACAAATTGCCGTATTGTAACAAATAATAAGAAGGTAAAAGGTAAGGGAAAAGTCCCGGATAAAGTTTCGGGACTTTTTTATATTTTACAGTCCGAATAGCGATTATTCCGTTTGCTCTGTTTAATTTTGCCAAATCCAAACAAAAAAACATAATGTATCATGAAAACGAATCAACGATTTCTTTTGATGAGTTGGGCAGTCGTTGCACTTCCTGCCTGTGTCCAGAAAGACAAAAAAGAGGTTCCGGAGAAACCTATGAATATTCTCTACATCATGTGTGATGATCATTCTTATCAGACAATCAGTGCCTACGATCATCGTTTTATCGAAACTCCGAATATCGACCGGATTGCCAATGAAGGCGTACGGTTTACGAACAGTTTCGTCGCCAATTCTTTGAGTGGTCCCAGCCGTGCTTGTTTGCTGACGGGCAAGCACAGTCATAAGAATGGTTTTACCGACAATACGAACAGTTTTGATGGAAACCAGCAGACATTTCCGAAGTTATTGCAGCAGGCCGGTTACCAGACTGCTATTGTAGGAAAGTGGCATCTGACTTCCGATCCGACCGGTTTCGATTATTGGAATATCCTGATCGGGCAGGGGAATTATTATAATCCGTACTTTATTGATAATGGAGAGAAAAAACAGATAGAGGGCTATGCCACGAATATCACGACAGACCTGGCTTTAGATTGGTTGGACAACAAGCGGGATAAAGACAAACCTTTCTGTCTTTTGCTCCATCACAAAGCACCTCATCGTACCTGGATGCCGGATACCTGCGATCTGGATTTGTATGAAGATGTTGTTTATCCGATTCCCGAAACGTTCTATGACAAATATGAAGGACGTATTGCCGCATCCGAACAGGAGATGAGTATCATCAAGGACATGGATCTCGTCTATGACTTGAAGATGGCGGATAAGGAAAATGAAATTCATACGACGACAGGCCTTGAGGAAATCGGCCGTGGTTTGTATAACCGGATGACACCGGAGCAGAAGGCGGCGTGGGACAGACATTATGATCCGATCATCAAGAAATTTAAGGAACAGAAGTTGACAGGAAAGGCTTTGGCCGAATGGAAATACCAGCAATACATGCATGATTATCTGCGTGTGATCCATTCCGTAGACCGCAATGTGGGGCGTGTATTGGATTATATGAAGGAAAGCGGTTTATTGGAGAATACCATTATCGTCTATACTTCCGACCAGGGTTTCTATATGGGCGAACATGGCTGGTTCGACAAACGTTTCATGTATGAAGAATCTTTCCGTACGCCGATGTTGGTCCGTTTCCCCGGTGGTGTTAAAGGCGATATCCCTGAAATGGTCCAGAATATCGACCATGCTGCTACCTTCCTCGAATTGGCCGGTGCTCCTATACCCGAAGATATCCAAGGTGACTCTTATTTGCCATTGCTGAAAGGCGAGCATCCGAAAGACTGGCGTACTTCTTTGTATTATCATTTCTACGAATATCCGGCAGAACACGCGGTGAAACGTCATTATGGCGTTCGTACCGACCGCTATAAATTAATCCATTTCTATAATGACATCGATGTGTGGGAACTTTATGATCTGCAGAACGATCCGATGGAAATGCACAACATATATAACGAACCGGGCAACGAAGCCTTGATCGACAGTCTGAAAGCCGAACTGCATAAATTGCAGGAACAATATGACGATCCGATCGAAACGGAGTTGGCAAATGCAAAGAAATAAGAAGGATAGAACAAAAAAAGGCATTCATCATTGAATGCCTTTTTTTGTTGCTTGCCGTAAGATTGTGGAGCATATCGGACTCGAACCGATCACCTTCAGACTGCCAGTCTGACGCTCTAGCCAGATGAGCTAATGCCCCGTGCGACTTATTTTCGAGTGCAAATATAGGACTTTTCTTGATATAACCACTATCTTTGTCATAGAAATTTATTCAAAAAAGAAGATGATTGTCTATAATACAACGTTCCATGTCGAAAATGATATTCAGGATGAAGGCTTGGATTATCTGAAAAAACAATATATCCCGAAAGCCATGGAGAGTGGTTTTCTGCAACGACCATGTCTGCGGCGCGTGATGCAGGCCGAGACGGAAGAGGGGGTTAGTTTCTCTGTCCAGTTTCATGTGAAGAATGTCGATACGCTGAATTTCTGGTTACAGAACGAAGGTAATAACCTCCACCGGGCACTGGTCGCCCGTTTTGGACATAAAATTGCCGGCTTTAGTACTTTGCTGGAAGAGATAGACTGGGAGAAATGACGAAGGAACGTGTCATATTGGGTATTGACCCGGGGACAATCGTGATGGGTTACGGAGTCCTGAAGATCGAAGGAAACAAACCCAAACTGGAAGCGATGGGCATACTCCAACTGAATAAATACGAGGATCATTATTTGCGGCTCCGTAAAATTTTTGAACGGGTCTTGGGGCTTATCGACCAATATCATCCGGACGAACTGGCCATTGAAGCTCCGTTTTTCGGGAAGAACGTGCAGAGTATGTTGAAACTGGGGCGTGCACAAGGAGTCGCTATGGCTGCTGCGCTCGAACGGGATATCCCGATATTTGAATATGCCCCGCTAAAAATCAAGATGTCCATTACCGGGAACGGGAATGCGTCTAAAGAACAAGTGGCCGGGATGCTACAGCGCTACCTGCATATTCCGGAAGCATCCATGTTGCCCCAATTGGATGCGACAGACGGACTGGCTGCTGCCGTTTGCCACTATTTCCAAACGAATAACCCGATACAGGAAAAGAAATATACCGGCTGGAAGGACTTTATTGCGAAGAATCCGGGCAAAGTCCGCTGAAACAAGAAAGGATGCCTGTAATCACAGACATCCCCCCTTCTTATAGACACATTCTCGATGTGTGTTGAAATACACATCGATCTATACGATTCCTTGTGCCATCATCGCTTTGGCTACTTTCATGAAGCCCGCAATGTTTGCTCCTTTCACATAGTTGATATATTGGCCTTCTTTTCCGTGTTCGACACATTGCTGATGGATCGCGCTCATGATCTGGTGCAGCCTGCTATCGACTTCGGCTGCAGTCCAGGAAATATGCATGGCGTTCTGAGTCATTTCCAGACCCGAAGTGGCGACACCGCCGGCATTGACGGCCTTACCCGGAGCAAAGAGTTGTTTGTGTTCGATGAACAAATCGACAGCTTCGGCCGTACATCCCATGTTGGACACTTCGGCTACGCATAATGTCTTGTTCTCGATCAGCTTGCGTGCATCGTCTACGTCCAGCTCGTTCTGAGTGGCGCAAGGCAATGCGATGTCGACTTTCTGTTCCCAAGGTTTCTTGCCGGGATAGAAAGTAGCACCGGGGAATTCTTCGGCGTAAGGTGCTACGATGTCATTACCTGAATTACGCAGTTCCAGCATATAATCGATCTTTTCGCCGGAAATGCCGTCCGGATCATAGATGTAACCGTCCGGTCCGGAGATCGTAACGACCTTGGCACCCAGTTCGGTTGCTTTAGTGGCTGCTCCCCAGGCAACGTTTCCGAAACCGGAGATGGCGACAGTCTTGCCTTTGATATCTATGCCGTGAGTTCCCAACATCTGGTGAACGAAGTAAAGAGCACCGAAACCTGTAGCTTCGGGGCGGAGGATAGAACCGCCGAATTCCATGCCTTTACCGGTGAACGTACCGGTGTTTTCACGAGCCAGCTTCTTGTACATGCCGTACATATAACCGACTTCGCGTCCGCCTACGCCGATATCGCCTGCCGGAACATCACGGTCCGGTCCGAGGTTACGCCATAATTCGAGGATGAAAGCCTGGCAGAAACGCATGATTTCTGCATCACTCTTACCACGTGGAGCAAAGTCGGAACCCCCTTTTCCACCACCCATCGGCAGTGTTGTCAACGCATTTTTAAAGGTCTGTTCGAATCCCAAGAATTTGAGGATGGACAGGTTTACGGACGGATGGAAGCGAATACCGCCCTTGTACGGGCCGATCGCATTATTGAATTGTACACGATATCCCAAGTTTACCTGTATTTCTCCCTTGTCGTCTACCCAAGGCACACGGAAAGTGAAAATACGTTCCGGTTCAACCAACCGTTCGATGATTTTAGCTTTCTCGAATTCGGGATGCTGGTTGTACACTTCTTCAATTGAAAGAAGAACTTCTTTTACTGCTTGCAGATACTCCTTTTCGCCCGGATGTTTTGCTTCCAGTGCTGATAAGATTACTTCTGTCTTCATAGTATATAATTTCTTTTTAAGATAACATTCTGCTTGCAAATATAGGTAATAACCTGGGTTGGCAAAATGTTTTGCTTACTTTTTGACAGTTCTTTTTATGTTTTTGAACAATGTTCTTTAAGTGAAAATCCGGCTTTATCCTGAAGGCTATGCCGTAGTTTCTTTCGGTTGATTGTTTTTTTCCTTACATTTGGGGCTGTTAATTCTATCAAATCATTATGAGCGGAATACCGGATTTTAAGAATCTTGTGTTTAAAGACACATCATTTGCCAATCTAATGAATAAGCGTATATATAATGTATTGCTTATTGCTACAAAATACGATGCCTTCATGTTGGAAGACGACGGGCGGGTGGACGAACAGATATTCAACGAATATACTTCACTCAGCCTTCGTTATCCGCCTCGTTTCACACAGGTGACGACAGAAGCGGAGGCGCTTGCCGAGTTGAAAGACCGCAACTTCGAGTTGATCATCTGCATGCCGAATATGGATAACCGTGATATTTTCGCGGCGGCTACGGAGATCAAGGTCCATTATCCCAATATACCGATCGTTGTCCTCACCCCGTTCTCGAAAGAGGTATCCAAGCGGATCGCCAATGAAGATTTGAGCGCGATCGACTATGTGTTCAGTTGGTTGGGAAATGCGGAGCTGCTGCTTGCCATCATCAAGCTGATCGAGGACAAGATGAATGCGCCTGATGATACGGCCAGTGTCGGTGTCCAGATAATCCTGTTGGTGGAAGATTCCATTCGTTTTTACTCTTCGGCCTTACCACACTTGTATAAGTTCGTGCTAGAACAGAGCCAGATGTTTGCGAAGGAGGCCTTGAACGACCATCAGCGTACGTTGCGTATGCGCGGACGTCCCAAAATCAAACTGGCGCGTACCTATGAAGAGGCAGTCCGTATCTTTAACCAGTATCGCGATAATATGTTAGGGATTATTTCGGACATGAGCTTCATGCACGACGGTGTGAAAGATCCCTATGCCGGGTATAAGTTTGGGCAGTATGTGCGGAAGACCGGCCTGATCATTCCTTTCGTGCTGGAATCGTCGGAGGCGAGCAACAAGGTGTACGCAAAAGAGTTGGGAGCTTCTTTTATCGACAAGAATTCCAAGAGTTACCCACAGGATCTGCGGAAGAAGATCATGCAGCGTTTCGGTTTCGGCGACTTCGTCATCTTGAATCCCCAGACGAAGGAAGAGATCATGCGCATCAAGGACTTGAAGGATTTGCAAAAGAAAGTCTTTCAGATACCCGATGATTCTCTGGTTTACCATCTGAGCCGTAACCATTTCTCCCGCTTTTTCTATTCCCGTGCCATGTTTCCGCCGGCAGAGGTGTTGAAGCGTGTGGACGTGAGCGACTACAAGGATATGGATGAGGCGCGGAAGCTGATTTTCGACCTGATCGTACAGTACCGGCGGATGAAGAATTCCGGTGTCGTTGCGGTCTACCAGAAGGAACGCTTCGACGAGTACAGCAACTTCGCCCGTATCGGAGACGGTTCGTTGGGAGGAAAAGGAAGAGGCCTTGCGTTTATCGGAGCGATGGTGAAGCGTTATCCTAAGTTGGAACACGAACATTTTGCAGTGACCATTCCGAAGACGGTCGTGATCTGTACGGATATCTTCGATGAGTTTATGGAGACAAACGAACTGTATCCGGTCGCTTTGAGTGATGTGGATGATGAGACGATCTTGAAATATTTCCTGCGTGCCAGCCTTCCCGCCCGTCTGATTGAAGACCTGATGGCGTTTTTCGATGTTGTCAAAAGCCCGATTGCCGTCCGGTCGTCCAGCCTTTTGGAAGATTCCCATTATCAACCGTTTGCCGGGATTTATTCTACTTATATGGTACCTAAGCTGGAGGATAAATACGACATGCTCCGTACATTAAGTGATGCGATCAAAGCGGTCTATGCTTCTGTGTTTTATCGTGACAGTAAGGCCTATATGACAGCAACATCGAATCTTATCGATCAAGAAAAGATGGCGATCGTTTTACAGGAGGTGGTAGGAAACCGGTACAATGATCATTTCTATCCGACGATTTCCGGTGTCGCGCGTTCGTTGAATTTCTACCCGATTGGAAATGAAAAGGCGGAAGACGGCATTGCCAATATCGCCCTGGGGCTTGGCAAGTATATCGTAGACGGCGGGCAGACACTGCGCTTTTCTCCCCGCCATCCGCATAATATTCTGCAGATGAGTACGATGGACTTTGCTTTGCGTGAAACGCAGACCCGTTATTATGCACTCGACCTGAAGAACCTGGCGGAACAATTCTCGGTAGACGATTCGTTTAACCTGCTTCGTCTGAACCTGAAAGATGCCGATGCAGACGGTTCGTTGAAGTTCATTGTCTCGACCTACGATCCTTATGACCAGATCATTCGTGACGGCTACTATCCCGGCGGACGCAAGATTTTATCTTTCGTCAACGTTCTTCAGCATGACGTGTTCCCGCTTGCCGATACGCTCGACCAGATTCTGCATGTCGGGCAGGAAGAGATGGGGCGTCCCATAGAAATTGAATTTGCGGTAAATATCGACCCCATGAAGACAGAGCAGAGCAGGGGAGGCAGTCCTACGGCTACATTCTATCTCTTGCAGATTCGCCCGATCGTGGACAACAAAGAGGTGATGGAAGAAGATTTGACACTCGTCGAACAAAAGGATACGGTACTCTCATCGACAAGCGTCTTAGGACATGGCATCGTGACGGATGTGCAAGATATCATATATGTGAAGACCGGTGCTTTCAACTCTGCCAACAACCAACTGATAGCTTACGACATCGAGAAGATGAACCGCGGGTTCACCGCAGAGGAAAAGAACTATGTCCTGGTCGGTCCCGGCCGTTGGGGCAGCAGCGATTCCTGGTTGGGCATTCCGGTGAAATGGCCGCATATCAGCAATGCCCGCGTCATTGTGGAATGCGGGCTGGAGAACTATCGTGTCGATCCGAGCCAGGGAACGCATTTCTTCCAGAATCTGACGTCGTTCGGGGTTGGCTATTTCACGATCAATCCGTTTAAGGGAGATGGCTGGTTCGATGAAGAATATCTGAACTCCTTGCCTGCGGTGGAAGAAACCGAATATCTCCGCCATGTCCATTTCGATAAACCGATCGTGATCAAGATGGACGGAAAGAAGAGTCTGGGCGTGGTGCTGAAACCTGAAAAATATGAATAGCTTTTGATAAAGCTATTCATATTTTTCTTTGCCTTGTGCATATTCTTTTTTCTTCTTTGCGATATCCATGGATTGGTGAGTGGCACTGAAACGTGCATGTTGTACGATGATATCCTGGATGGCCGGATTCTCTCCGAGTCCCTTCATGAGTACATCTACGTGATATCCCTGCTTTTCCAGCTCTTCTTTCCAGTCGCCGGCAATGTCTTTTTTAACGTGTTCGCCGGCAACAAACAAGAACGGCATCAGCAGGATCGTTTTACAGTCTTTTTTCCGGATCTGCGACAATGCATCGTCAAAAGACGGATACCCTTCTATGGTCCCGACGAACCACTGGTCGAATCCTTTTGCCTTCAGCATATAATCCAGCATGGCGTATTGTGCCGTATTGGGTGTATAAGTGCCATGTCCGACCAGCAGAACAGCATCTTCCTTGCCTCGCTGAGTGGTAATGGCTTTTATCACCGCTTCATAGTCGTCCGGGCTGTACAACAAAGGAATGCTCAAGCGTACTTCTTTGAAATCTTGTTGCTGTGCTGCAATATCTTTACGCAACGATTCCGTCTCGATCCCGTCTATGATACTGCTGGGTTGGACCAGGATATGGGTATAACCGTCTGCTTTCAACTGCTTGAGCGCTTCTTCCGGATTCATCTTCTGTATGCCTTGCGCTTTCAAACGACGCATGACGATACGAGATGTCCAAGCCTCGCGGACCTCAATCCCCGGAAAAGCTTCAGCTATCTTCTTGTTGACGGCATCTATGGTCTTGGCACGCGTATCTTCGTGGGTTGTCCCGAAATGTACGACAAGCACGGCACCTTTCTCACCGTCTTTCAAGGAACCGAACAGATCGGATTCCATAAAATTACCCTCTGCCCGCACGGATTGTGACAAGATGCAGAATAAACAAAACACCCTTAAAACTGAATTGAAGGCATTCTTCAAAAAACTGAAACGATTTAAAATAGACATATGGCAAAAACATTTTAATTAATTACGACTCACATAGCGAATTGAGAGGATCACTCCGGTCACCGACAAGACGCATCCACCCAACAGCAAGATCCACATCAAAACATCCCTTAGCGTGTGGTGCCGGGCAAAAAGAACTGTGCTGAAACAGTGCAATCCTTTGTACATCCAAACACGATATCGGGTATTCTCGTTGAAATACCGGCAACTGCCGTCTACCGGATCCAGGTAGTAACAACTCTTATCGGCATCCCGGACTTTTATTTTATAGACCGGCAACGGCAATGCGTTTTTCAGGCTGATATAATAATTGTCATACTCTGTCAGCAAAGAGACCTCGACAGGAACCTCTTTTCCCCGGATGCGTTGCATCATTTCCCGGCAGAAGGTTTCGTCCACTTCCAACCGGCGGACTTCTGACGGTATGGTCGCATCAACAAGATAAGTCTCTTTTTCCGTTTCTACCTTGTAGCAAGGGTATCCTCCTAAACTCGTCCAAGTCAGATTCTTGATCCCCTCCTGTTCCAATATGCGTTGGCAATCCAACCTGTACGCATCCAATGCCAACGACGAACCGTTTATTTCATCTCGGACATTGCGTGGCTCGTGGACTTTCGATATCCATTGCGGCACTTGAGCCAACGACATAAACCCGCTGAATATCCACGTCAAGGTGAACAATCCGAAACAAAGGCCGGCCAGATGATGCCACCGGAACAGCCTTTTCCGGTATGGAGTTCCTGTGTGATGCTTTTTCCGGGCTATCCGAAAAGAACGGATACCGACATAAATTCCGGAAAGCGTCATCAAAATACCGATTCCTGAAACCCATAGCACAATGTCTTTCCATGGTTGACGCCCGTGTGCCCGGAACTGCTTGACATAAATCCAGTGGGGGATAGCCCCGACCCAAGCCCAGAAACGTGACTTCCATGTCGTAAACTGCAAAGTGTCTCCTGTCCTGGACGACAAATAAAGTTCTCCCTTTTCTTCATCCGGGAAACAATAATGGTAAACCGGGAAATCCTTAAACGGATATGCACCGATCAGCCAAACGTCAATCTCGTTGAGCGTATCTTTCAGCATCGCACCCCCGGAAGACCATCGATTCGCTATTTGCTGCAATTGTCCGGAGGAAAACTTGCCTATGGGAAGCCCTGTCCGGGCATTCAAAAGGAATTCTTCTTCCTCTGTCGAAATGCGAATGACGTTTTCTCCGGCACGTTTGTTGAGGCTGATGCTTTTCACCGGGTCTCGTAGCGGCAACTCTTCCACCAGATTTTGTATCGGCAACAGGACCGTGTCGATGTCTTCGGCAAACGCTAAGGCTTGTTCCTTTTCGACACGGGGGTATGTATGATACATCATCACAATGCCGCTGACAAACCACATAAGGAACAGGATACTGAGGCAAATCCCCAGTATCCTGTGCGTTTTTATGAATAAACGATGGATTTTCATTCTACATGTCAAATGAAACTGTAAACTTCACATTGCGTCCTTCTTCCGGAATAAAGCCGATCGTGTTGACGGAAGTCATATAATAATTCTTGTCGAAGATATTGTTGATATTCATTTGCAACTTCCAGTTTTTAAATGAATATCCCGCCATTGCGTTGGCGATGGCATAAGGCTCGAATTCCAATGTATTGGCAGTGTTGACATATGCTTTGCTCGAATAATTGAAACCTACTCCTAACTTTAACCCTTTCAACGAACGGTCAAAGTCGTAAAAAGCCCATCCGTAAGCCATGTGCTTCGGGACAAGGTTCAAGTAATTGCCGGCCTGTGTATTCTCGGCATAGTCATTCTTCGCGTATTCTTTCAGTTTGGCAACTGTGAATGTATATCCGGCATTAATGTTAAACTGCTGCCACGGGCGAGTGTTGATATCCACTTCAAGTCCTTTGGAATCGGCTTTTCCTACCTGTCCCGAAATCGTTTGCCCGTCTTTTGTACCTAAGCTTTGAACCATGTTCTTCCGCAGGATGTAGAACCCGGAGATGTTGGCATTGAACTTGTCTGAAAATGCGATGTGCGATCCGGCCTCATACTGGTATCCCTTTTCCGGACTGAACACGTTCTTGCCGCTGGGTTCGATCACCTTGCCGTCATTGCCGATATAGACATATCCCGGCGAAGCCACCGTTCGTGTCGGCTTGAAGTAATTGCTGGTCGAAGCATAAACGTTGAACGCATCCGTGAACTGGTAAAGCAGGCTGAAACGATAGGTCAACGCATTGTCATGGATATGCGCCTTTTCGTCTTTGGTGGTTACGACTTTGTCTTTCGTATAAGCCTGTTGGTAAGTCCGGTCGTAACGGTCATAACGCAGACTTAGCAATGCCGATAACCGGTCTGTCAGGTTCAAATAGTCTTGCACGTAAATGCCATGCATATATTCCCAAGCCAAGTTTCTTTTTTGGTAAGGCAGATTCAAGTCGCCTTGGTTCAAGACAGGATCGACGACGGAGAGATGTGCGTTTTTCCCGGGACCGGTTGCATCGGCAGCATAATTGGCCGTATAGCGAGGGGTGTACAGGGATGAGAAAGAATAGCCACCCAAGAAGTTATGCTTGACCTCTCCGGTCATGAATTTCCCTTTCAGCTCCAATTGATTTTGTAAAAGGCTGACCTTGTATGCGAACTGGTAACCGACACGCTGTATGGAATCCAGGCTTATGTATGTCTTGGTGTTTCCATTCATATAATAATGGTTGTATATGGGATCGGAAGATGTCAGATACGTCAACTTCTCGGAAGCATAATAATCCAGATCGTCATAGTAGTAGGAGAGATAGTCCGACAAGCTCCAGTCCGGGTTGGTGAACTGGTGCGTCCATTTGGCAGACACAGTCAGGTCCTTGTCTGCAAGATGGTCCAAGGGGTCATTGTAGCGTGTACGGCGGTCGAAACCTTCCGGAAGATCGCCCGGCCGGTAAACCACCGATCCGTCTGCATCATAAATATCCTTGTCGACATGAGGTTGTCCGGTATCCGTCCCGTAACGGTCGTTTTTCGCACTGACGGAAAAGTTCAGTTTGTCATAATCGCTAAGGCGGAAGTTCAAGGCGAAATAGGCATTGTAGGCCCGATCGTTCGTGTGTCTCCATCCTTCACCTCCGCTCATGGAGAAGTCTGTCCTGAAATCGACACCCCGGGCAATGTTGCCGCCGGCACCTCCCTGGACGGAATAGCGTCCCCAGCTGCCTATACTCATTTGCGCATTTACTCGCGGAACAGATGTCGGTTGCTTGTGTACGAGGCTGATGACCCCGCCGAGTGCCGAATGCCCGTACATGACGGATGCCGCTCCTTTCAGTATCTCGATGCTTTCGATCGAAGCTAAGGTTGTATTGGGGGCTGAAGCATATAAGTTATGACGTTCGTCGCGGATTCCGTCTGTCACTACCACGAACGTGTTGAAACCACGAATGTAGAACGACTGGAAGCCGCCATACGAATTGTTCGGGCGGACTCCCGTGACGTTACGGGCAACATCGATCAATGAATTCAAAGAAAGGTCGGAAATCATCGGGGCTGACATCCGGGACACGGAAAGTGGAGCCTGCGACAAAGGTACCAGTAACCTGCCGACTTCGGTCGGTTTGACATACTGGCTAGTGATGACAACCTCATCCAATCTCAACGTGTCTTTGGACAAATCTTGCGCAAAGGCACTACTTACTCCCAGGCATAACATGCCCACAGTAAAAAATTTCGATTTCATATAGCTATAAATAAAAATAAATAAAGATGCCTCTTACCCCGGAAGCAAAAGTTATCTATGTGCATTTGGCAGGTTTCCTGGCTCGATCCTATCAGACGCCTTCCCATTCCCGGTATGATATTGAGGAACAGTGGCATGCAGGTCTTTTTGATTTCTTGCGAAACGGACCATACAGTAGCGGGGAACTGCTCCGGCTTTCCACCGGATTCCCTTTTAAACACCGGCAGGAAGCCGGCGTTTCACCAAAAACGGTGCAAAATTATAAAATTTATAGATTGGATGTTCTCTGTAGTAGTAAAATACCTACTTATAGGTATTTTTCCATAATACAAGCCTTAACCCCTTGTCAAATCAAGCGGGGAACGTAATTTTGCACAAGTTTTTGGTTCCACGATACCCGTTCGTTACGGGAGGTGTTAAAAAGGGAACCGGGTGCAAATCCCGGACAGACCCGCTGCTGTAAGTTCCACTCTAAACTCTTTGAATATGCTACAAGCCACTGTCCGCAAGCCGGATGGGAAGGCATTCAAAGACGGAACAAGTCAGAAGACCTGCCAGAAACGACATCGTTTTAATGCTTTCGGGGAATAGAGCAACAAAACATCGAGCCATGCCATTCTTTATCCTTGTATAGAGACATCATTTCTCCATGTGTACATTCTCTGTAAGCGATTCGATACCGGATAATATGTAATTATTAATATTTGAATAACTAAAAACAAAGAGAAATGAAAAAAATCAAATTTGCATTGTTTGCGTTCATGGTAGCCCTGACTTCCTTTGCGTTCACGGCTTGCGATGACGACGACAAAGTGGAAGTAGTCCCGGTGACCGGTGTCTCGGTCGGTCCGGAGACATTGGAATTGAAAGAAGGAACGACTGGCACGTTGACGGCTGCCGTAGTCCCGTCTAACGCCACAGTCGCTACGGTGACATGGAGCAGCTCGGATGAAAGCGTAGCCACCGTAGATAAAGGTGTCGTTACGGCGGTTGCCGAAGGAACGGCGACAATCACCGCTAAGACGGACGATGGCGGTTTCACAGCCACTTGCAACGTCACGGTGACAAAAGAAACACCTGCGTTTGACGAAAGCAAATACCACTTCGACCTCTTCCTGACCGTAGGCAAACACGGCGGCATGAGTTCCAAGAATACAACCGTGGTCAACAGTATCAGCAAGCTGACTGCCGATATGGGGGTAATCACCATTACGGGCGAAGGTACGGAGCTGAACGATTATGCGATGGAATGTATCTCAAAAGGCAAGTACTATTACCAGATTCCGTCGGACGAGAACCGCTTTGTGAAGTATCAAATCAAGGATAACAAAGTTGTCGTGATCAAAGATTGTCCGTTCAAGGGAAATGTTTATAAAGTACGTTCTTATACCCATGCCTGGTTGGACGACAACACCCTGCTGATTATGTCTGCCAACGGTAAAAAGACGGGTGTGATTTGGACAAAACTGAACACGGCCGACATGTCTATTATCGATGAAGGCGAGTTGAACATCTCTGTTCCGGAAGGTTATAGCAAACTGACATCATCCGGTATCCTGACTTACCGTCAGGCTGACAACAAACTGTTCTATTTCTATTACGGAAAAACGCAAGGGACAAACTCGATGGATAGTAAAAACGAACCGAACTTCCGTACTGCCGTGATCGCTCCGGAAACAATGGAAGTGGAACAAAACCTTGTTTCCCCTGTCCCCAGCGAAATGGCCGGTAGTGCTTACGGCGAGTTGATGCAAAACTGCGTGATGTATGACGAAGCCGGTAACCTCTACCTCGCCGCTTTTGCCGATGAAGATATCGAACGCGGGCTTCTGCTTCGTATCAATGCCGGTGAATATGAGTTTGACGCCTCTTACAATGGTTACCCGGATGCCGATGGCAAACTGATGACCGCTCAATACCTCGGAAACGGCAAGGCTCTTGTTTACGGACGTAACGATGCTTCAGGCACGAAGATCGACAGCTACAGCCACTACTACTCTATCGTCGACCTCGCCACCGGCCAGCGCACACGCCTCGCCTACAACGGTAAGGAGATTGCCTATAGCGGAGGACGATTCTCACAACGCAGCGTCATCTTCAACGGTAAGGCTTACATCGGCGTTAACACTGAAGCTGATGCAAACGCTGTCATCTACATCTACGACATCGCCACCGGCACGGTCGAAAAGGGTGCCGAAGTCGCAGGCGGTTTCTACTTCGACATGATCCGCGTCATGGAGAACGATTAAACCTAAAGTATCTCCTTTTCAAAACATATATGATGAGGGTGTGTCGTAATAAAACGATGCACCTTCTTTTTATCGAATTATATAAGAGTTACTCTATATTCATCCAGTAGTGAGATTTAGCAGATTTTCTCAATTAATATTCTCAATGCGTTAAAATAGTGACAAAAAGGCTATAATGCAACTTAGTTGAATCCTAAAAGTAAAACAGGTTATATATCGTAGATAGAACATAACGAAGAGATATTATATACGGAGTTTGACTAATTGGAAAATCCCCTTATATTTCCTGAGACAAAGTAAATATAAGGGGATTATTTGATTTGCTTAATTATAAGATGATTATCGTGGAGAAAGAATCACCTTGTCAATCATCAGGTTTGGACCGGAGGTACATTCGATATCTACAATGACCTTTCCATCCAGACAGTTTTCTCTCGTTACTGGGATAGTTACGAAAAAGTCTTTTACATGTTCTTTTAAAATGACTTCCGGCATATCCTCACAGTGGATCGTTCCTCGCCGAGATTGTTTTTTCGAGTCATAGAAATATAATTTTAGATCCATCAATTGCGGATATTTGACATCTATCTCAATCGACATCTTTTTACCAAACCAGAAAGATCCGTTATCATCTTGCCAAATTCCGTCACAAACGACACGGTAATCAAAACCTTCCCCTTTCATCACCATATCCAGTTCCGGCTTCCATTTTGTTGAACCTAAATCTGTATAAGAAGCTCCAGCTTTAACATACAACAAAGCATTTTGCGTATTACTTTCTTCTTTGAAAACAGATTGCATATCGGTTAGCGTCTGTTCCAACCACTCTCTATCCACTATTTGTTCAGGAGCAAAAGCAGCAGAAGACACATATTGCATCAAACTGGCTCGCAACTGTCTGGCTGCTGGACGACGGTCCAGATTATCCGTTATATTATAACCACAAACTAGTAACTTTCCTCCTTCTTTAGTTTTCAATTCGAAGATCGTTCCCAGTTTGTTCCCATGATGAAAATCGTTTACTGGCTGAACAATAGGATAATAACTTTTGGGTAAATCATTCAGCACAAACCCTCTAGCTCCATCACAGACATCTTTCCATTGCCAATCCATCACATCGGATGTCGGAAATTTGTTTAATGCAGCATGATCGGTCCGGATGAAAGCGCCACTGATATCCGTATTCTGACCGACGAACCAGGTGGCTGACCAAAATACAGGGTTAAATGCAGCATATATTCTGTTCTTCGCACTGCCAAGCTGATCCGCCTGTAACAAAACATTACCGCCTTGCTCCAATTTTTTCAATGCTTTAGATAAAGATGTTGTAAATAAAACATCTTCTGATATTTCTTCTTTAAAAATAGATGGGAAAACCCAGATATTCCAATTGTTTTTGTACTCTGTTCCCACAATATCTAAAGATACTGTTAATTGGCTCCCATTTTCTTTTGTTTTCAACAGATGAGAAAATTCGCCAATGAAGGTTATGCCACCCTGCTCAATATCTTTACTCGGTAGAGTTCCATTTTCTAGTATTTTGTCACCATCTTTTAGGACATAATGTACTTGTGCCCCTTTTAATGTTTCTTTTCCGTAATTAGAAACTTCAATCTTTCCTACAAACCGTTCTCCATCTTCCCAAACATATTTGGAGATTCGTAATAAAGGAACCGTATGTGTACCGAATAAACGAAACTCCTCAGCAGTCATGAAATTTTTATTTTCATAAAAAGGATCCACCCAACCGACTAAAGCTTCTCCCTGACCGGGATAATCGACCATACTTAACAAACTATAGCCGGCACTGGACGGAGTTCGCAATGTCGCTTCTATCTCTGCTTTATATAACATTTTATTAATATTACCGGAAGCACGCTGAAGTTCCGCATCCAGATTGACGATACCATTCTCTTCTGCCCGTTTTTTGAAATATTCCAGGTTTTTTGGAACAAACACACCGTCATATTTATCAATTTCACTCCATAACGGATGAACAATATACTGTCCGGCTTCATGGGTAAACTCCGGTAAATCTTTTCTTTGATAAGTGGCGTCATAATTGTGAGCTTTCGGAACAGTATAATTATGCGTATAGTCCCAATCCGTCCCTTCATAATTCTGGGCTTGATTTTTTCCTCCGTATTCTACATAATCATCTGCACTTGTTATATTATGTGCGATACCAGCTGCATAATAATGTCTCGGATCATCCTTCTTTACTTCAGCTATCCATTTTCCCATCTGTTCAAAATTGCCCCCCAATTCATTACCAAATGAGACCAGCATCATAGAGGGATGGTTCCCATACATCTTAACAGCCTGTTTAAACTCACGAAGAACAAAATCATTCAATGTCTCATTGTTTTCACCTATCAGGTCTTTGTATCCCATCCAACCGTCTATCCAGAAAAATTCTACCTGCATATACAAACCAACTTCATCAGCAGCAATAAAGGCCGCTTCTGGAGGACAGGATGAATGAAAACGGACGGCGTTAAAGCCGTGATTTTTATATAATTGCCATATTTTTCTCCAATAATCGACATCTGTTGCCGGATAACCAGTCTGACCAAAAAACATACCTTCATGGCTGTTTCTGTAAATAAACTTACGTCCGTTGATGGTAAAATGCTTGCCGGCAATTCCAAGGTCACGAAAACCAAAATCCGTTGTGCATACTTGCTTCTGACCGGAATAATCTAATGAAACTTCCAGTTGATACAATTCCGGGGTAAATTCATCCCAAGGTAATAAAGAACCATCGATTGTAAAAATATGATCTACTGTTGAAGAGCCAGTTTCTACAACCAGTTTTAATTTTTCAACAGCAACAGTCTTCCCCGTTGATTTTTCTTTGACAATAAGATGGAGTGTTACTTTTTTTTCTCGGCTGTCATTAGACAATTCCAACTGAGTCTTTACAATTTTATCTTTAAAAGAAGGGTAAACAGCAATATGTTCGATAGAGATACGGGGTGTTTCCAATAAACAGATTTTTCCGACAATCCCGTTCCATTGAGACTGCATGTGTGGGCAATAAGCATGTCCTAACGTTCCGATTGGATGAATTTGGCTGTTGTCTACCTGAATAGTGATTGAATGTTCCCCCGGAGTTAGGTTCCCAACTGTATATATATGAGGCGTACTTAGGTAATCGACCGGACTACCAATCGGATTCCCATCAATCCAGACTTTACTTCTCCACATAACCCGTTCCAGGTACAAAGTATATTTCTTATTCTTTGTACCTGCCGGTATAATAAACTTTTTCTGATACCAGGCTTTTCCCAGATATTTATGCTTACGGGTCAACATGCCGAAGTCGGCATCGGTAGGATATCCTTCCAGGTTATTCGTTCCTAGAATTGATTTGAATAAAGGATACTCGTTTCCTATGCCCCATTCGTCGGTAGAACCAGGTAGACTTATTTTTTGAGAGAAGGCATCCCTCTCCCAATGTTGTTGCTCCCCGACATTCGTCGAATCTACTTTAAAAAACCACTCTCCTTCCAATGATATTTTATCCTGGGCACATAAAGGGACTACTCCACACAAAAAAAGCAGGAGTAAAAAATATATCTTTTCTCTTTTCATTATTCTTTTATTTAAGAAAAGTGTGTTCCAAAAGACTACATAATCTACTCGGAACACACTTTTTTCAATTAATATTCGGCTCCGGTATTTGCCGTCATTGGCCATCCCGGGTTCTGATAAATAGGAGATTGCTCAACCTCATTGTTATCAGATGTAATCATAAAATGCTGAATAGCAATCGGTGACAAATAGTGAGCCATTGCCCAAGTATATCCATTCAAGACTAATGATTTGGAAGACACCTCATAAGGACGCAGATATTTACTTAGCTCCGGAGAGGAAACATTCGCAGAAGAATTATCTAGACCATATACCAGAATAGAGTTACCTTTGTCGTCCTTATACCAGTCCTGCATGGGTCCCCATAGTTTAAAACCTTCGATATGATAAGGAGATGTTATCAACTGATCCATCGCTCTCCATCGTTTCAGGTCCATATAGCGAAGTGCTTCGCCCATCAATTCGCAACGGCGTTCGCGGCGAATATTATACAAGGTAGGATCAATCAACCGACCAGCAGAATATGCCCCCCAGTCTCCTTTAGCTTCTTCCGACATATTGGTAGCTGCGATTGTTTTGGTAAAGTCCGTAGAAACTTTCGCCCTTTCGCGGATAATCGTCCAATAACGTTTGGTGGTATCGTCCAGATACCCCAACTTTTCATAAGAGGCTTCCATATAATTCAAATAGGCTTCTACGCCACGAAAGGTAATGCTACCTGTATAAGATTTAAAGTTTCCGCAATGCTTCTGATCGTAATTCAAGCCTTTAGAAATGGTGTATCCGGTCGAATATCCCCAACCTGCATCTGCATTGGTAATTTCAGGTACTGGTTCGATCATGGCTCCATGTGTTCCTTCACTGGAAGGATAAAGCAGGTTTATCTGTCCCGGTTGTTTCAAGAACAACCATAAACGACTGTCTCTATTTTTACGTACATCTTCAATATAATCATCACCGGCATAGTTGTTCGATACATAGATAGGCATACCATCTTCCATTAGAAAGGAATTAACCATTCCGCGTGTTAAACCGACTCCAGCATTTCCCCTGGAAGCGAACTGTACTACCGCATGCATAATTCCTAATCCTTTATCATATTGTCTCCATAACAAAACCTCTTCGAACCCAGACATATCTTCTGCTCCAAACATATCAAAATAGGGATTAACTGGATCTTCGACGGTTTGCCTCAAAACACCATTATTCTCAACTAACGTGATTGATTCGGCAACAGCTTTTGAGGCATCCATGGCCTGAGTCAGAAAAGAATCAATCTCCTTATCTATATTTCCAGATGGATATTCATAATTACTATTATAATCTTTTGTTTTACCTGGCCAACCTTCACCGTTAGGAACAAAAGCCGTTCCTTTGAAATATTTCAACCAGGTTCCTTCAAATAAGGCAACTCTCGATTTTACCAGCTGAGCACAAGCTTTGGAAATACGATTTTTATGTCCATCGGGAGCTTTTTCTTTTAATAAAACGATAGCAGAATCCAAATCAGAGATAATAAAACGTGCCACCTCATTACGTGGGGCTCGTTTACTGGCCTCTATCAGCGGCTCCATCTGATCTGGGAAAACAGTACGTACAATAGGAAAATCACCCACACTTTGTAACTTCTTAAAGTATTCATAAGCACGCAAAAAATACATTTCGCCAATATAGTGTTTGATGTTCTCTTCATTACCGGAAAGTTCGCCATTATTCCATTTAGGCAATACTTCCGTCATGAAATAATTACAACGGTATATATTATCAAAAGACCAATCACCTCCGGTCTGTGAAACCTTCCATTGTCCGGGTACAAAACGGTTATTGTAAGACTTACCTGCCATATTATCTGTATTCACATCTAAACCGAAAGTACCGAAACTGGCATCACTGTGTGAAGGTAACACATCTGGGTACATTCCGTTACTATAAGCTGCCAATTGTGATTCTTCCGTCAAATACACATCGGGAGTAATTTCCGATTGTGGAGAACGATCTAGAAAATCATTACATCCGGTTAATAAACCGACTAAAACTAAACTTGCAAAATTCTTAATTATATTATTTGTCATTTTCATAATATACATCTAATTAAAAGTTTACACTTAAACCACAAGAAATAACTTTTGACAGAGGGTAAACATTTCCTTGTGAGCCTCCGTCTATTGTTTCTGGGTCAAAGTTGTCAAATAGTGAAGCTCCTGTCCAAAGATTTTCTCCGGAAACAAAAAGCCTTAATCTGGATACAGCAAATTTTCGGGTTAAAGATTCTGGTAAAGTATATCCCAATTGAATATTTTTTAAGCGAATATAAGCTGCATTTTGCAAATAACCAGTCTGTACCTGATGATTTTTCTCATCACTAAAGTCCGGACGCGGGAAATACGAGTTCATATTTAATCCTAACGGATGATTTTCATCATTACGGAAATAATCCAAATGAGGAATTTGGCAGCTAGAACCATATACACCACTTCCCGATCCCCAGAAAAACCAACTGTTCTGAAAGTATTTGCGTTTCATTACCCCTTGGAAAAATGCCCGGAAATCAAACCCTTTGTAATCAGCAGAAATATCCAAACCGAACTGGAAACGAGGAGTTGAATTCCCTATGATTTTCAGATCACCATGATCATCAATCGTGTTCGCTCCATTATCTATTTTCCCATCTCCATTGATATCTGCAAACATTAAATCACCTGCTTCCCACCTGCTTCCAATCGCATCCTGTCCACCATTAGGTAAAGAGGCCAAATGAGCATCCATTTCTTCCTGTGTCTTTGCAATACCAACAGTAGTATATCCCCATATTTCTCCATATTTCATGCCTTTACGATAAGTATCCAGTCGTCCTGTCTGATTAGGATAGCGGGTGATTTCCGTCTGTGAATCGGATAATATAAATTTTACACCATACCCCAATCCATTCTGCAGCCGATCGTTCCAGGCAACTGACAGGTCAAAACCGTATGTCTTCAAGTCTGTATTATTCATTTTTGGTACACTGGTTCCTAATATAACCGGTAATTCCGGTGCAGGTCCAATCATATCTAATGTCTGACGTTGATAATAATCAAATGATCCAGTCAGGCGATTACCTAAAGCTCCAAAATCAAGACCGATGTCCCATGTTTTGATCTGTTCCCATGTCATCAAAGAGCTTACCAACCCCGGTGCATATGCCGTGTTTGGTTTTGCTCCATTCATGAGCCAACTGCCGTTAGATGCATTCACAGACATTGTCTGATAAGTCGGATACCAACTTTTTGTGTTTTGATTTCCGAGTTCTCCATAAGAAGCTCTTAGTTTTAATGTTCCGACCATATCTTCCCAAGATTTCCAGAACTCTTCACGTGCTATATTCCACCCCAAAGAGAAAGAAGGAAACATCTTCCAACGTTTATCTGATCTGAAACGTGATGTACCATCGTAACGCAGATTGATTTCAGCCAGATACCGACCTTCAAAATCATAATTTAGACGACCAAAAAAGCCAGCTGTAGCCCAGTCTGACAGATTGCCGGAAACAGAAGGAGTCACTTCTTTTCCATAAGCATCTGTACCTGAAGTGGTATCTATTGAAGGAAGCGAAGGGACTATTATTCCTTCACGCTGTAATGAAATCGATTTATATTTCATTAGTTCAGCCTGAAAGCCAACCATTCCTTTGAAATTGTGTCCTGATTCAAGTTGTTTACTATATTCCGTATAAGCATTTATATTCATATAGTTGCTTGTATTATGGCCTTCATACACATGAGAACTGTTCCGATATGGATATGGATTACCTTCTACATCATGGTTATATGTTTTTTGATAATCCCAGTTACGTGCCTGATTTTCTATGCGATAATTGAAATCAACAAAGGTTCTCCAGTCCTTGACCGGCTCAATGACAAGTTGCGCCTGTTGGTACAGGTTATCTGTTTTCTTTCTATCACGTCCACCATCTCGTAAACCTAATGCTGGAGTAGGAGAATCATAAAGATAGCCATTAGGATCATACAATGGTAATGTCGGCCATCCACGGATTACCAGATAATAATATAAATTATCCGTCAAATCGCTGGGCCGTCCATAATCTTCGCGAATAAAACGACTACTGTAATTAAACTTCAACCAATTAGTTACTTTTATATTTACTTTTACCGTACTGGCAAAACGATCATAAGTATCCTGATTAAACTGCATCATACCGTTTTGGTCCAGATAGTTGGCAGAAACATAATAATTAAAATCTTCTGTACCTCCATTGATACTGAAATTATGTTCCTGTGAAAAAATGTTTGTCCGGAAAATTGCTCTGAACCAATCCACATTATCATTTCCATAAAGGTAACCATCTCCCCATTTCGACGGATTACTAGGATTAGGTATGATCGATTCCGTTATTTTCCCACTTTGATAATCCAATATCCGTTGTAAATGCTCTTCCGTAAAAAAGGGAGTCATTCCACCATTGATGTTTCCGTCATTCATAAACAAAGCAAATGTATAAGAATCTGGAGATTTCGGTAATAAAACGGGAGAACTCCAACGAAAACTATTATTATAATTCAATGTCGGTTTTCCGGTACGTCCTCTTTTCGTTGTAACTAGAACGACTCCAAACGGTGCACGAGATCCGTAAATGGAAGAGGCTGCTGCATCTTTCAATACTGATATATTTTCTATATCCTGCGGATTAATAGCATTAAGGTTTCCCTCCATACCATCGATTAATATCAGCGGACTTCCGTCAGAACCTTCGCCGATTGTTGCAATGCCACGAATATTAATACTGGCAGTTTTATCCATGCTACCGGATTTTTGTGTTATCTGCAATCCTGGCACTACTCCTTGTAATGCTTGAGAAGCTGTCATAACTGGCCTGCTTTCCAAAACTTCAGAGCCAACTGCACTTACGGCTCCCGTCAAATTAACTTTCTTTTGTGTACCATATCCCACAACAACCACTTCATCCAAGGTTTGAGAATTCTCCTTCAATGTGATATTAAATATTTCTCTTCCCTTTATAGATAAATCCTGACCATTATAACCGATATATGATACCAACAGATTACTGTTATCTTCCACTTCCAAAGAAAACTGACCATCCACATCAGTAATAGTTCCGTTAGTTGTCCCTTTTTCTGACACATTTGCACCAATAACAGGTTCCCCTTTTTCATCCACAACAACTCCACTTATTTTTCTTTTTACATTCGATTTTTTAGACTGCACAGAAGATACTGTTATCAGAATCTTATTTCCGGTAACCTGATATTCTAAATTACGCTTAGATAGAATATCGGTCAATAAACTTTTAACGGACTGATTTTTTGCAGAAACGGTCACAAGCTCTTTGTCCGCCAGATCTGCATCTCTATAAGAAAAGCGATAAGTCGACTGTTTTTCTATTTCCTGAAGAAAATGTGCCAATGTCACATTTTTGAGCTCCAGATTGACGCTACTGGTTTGTGCATAAGTTGATACGGAAGTTAAAAAGATAAAATATAGTAGAATAAGCAATTTGGTTCTACAAAATTTTGTACTTTTACATTTTAACTTAAACATGTTTTGAATAACATTATTCATAATGAAAAATTTAAAGTTGACTTTTAGTTATTTATACTGCTATGTTGTCGCATAGCTTTTCGAACTGAATTCGACGATTTATCCGGAGAGCATGCCCGCTTTCCGGATATCTTTTTTCTCCTATGTTACCATCATTTTTCTTTTTTAGGTTAATACTCTATTTTCGGTTCGCAAAAATTTGAATTCCATCGTCATTTATTCTATAATCAAATCCATAATGAATTTTCAGGATATGCATTACATCTTCAATTTCTTCTTTATCAAACACTCCTGTATAAGTATCCTTTATAAAAGAAGAATCTATTACATCAAAAGATACTCCATATTTGCGTCCAACTCTTTTCAATACCTCTTCCAAAGGCTCTGATCTGAACACCAACTCTTTACTTATCCAAGCTGTTTCCAGTATATTTGGGGATGTGATTTTTTTCATTTTCCCCGTTTTTTTATCATATATAACTTTCTCATTAGGAATGACATTTATTTTTTCAAAAGGAGGATGAACCGAAGATACAGTTATACTACCTTGTACCAATGCCATTTCCACCATATCCTTATTAGAATAAGCATATACGTTAAATGAAGTTCCTGTCACTTCTACATCCATAAACTCCGTATTAACCACAAACTTCTTTTTCTTATCTTTTTGAACTTCAAAATACCCCTCACCACAGAGATATACCCGTCGGTCTTTTTTACCAAAATCTTGTTTATAAGAAAGTATTGATTCTGAATTAAGTTTTACTGCTGTTCCATCCGGTAACGTGATTGATACACGTTCCCTTTTTCCTACTTTCACTTCCATTCTTCGATCAGCCAACAAGGTTATATTCCGATTATCTACATATAAATATAAAGATAAACTGCTCATAATAAATAAAGCGATGATTGCTGCAATCTGTCTCCAATAGTACTTTCTTATTTTCTTTGCCGGAGTCGGAGATATCGCTATATCCCTGCGGATACGGAATAATAGATTCTGTGCATCCTCCGGTGATAAAGTTTTATTATACTCTGAATCATTCCAACTATCCAATAAAACAGGGAAAAGTTCCTCATCTGTGTAGTTATTGACCTCTTGTCTCAATTCATAAAACTCCTCCCGGCTGATTTGTTCAGTCTGATATTTTGTAAACCAATCTTTTAGCTTTCTATTTGTCGATGTACTCATAAACTGAGAATTTCGTTTGTTTATGAGTTATATCTCCGAATACTGAATTTATAACATTGTTTTTTCTATGCTATAAAACATGTTTTTTAAAAATGGATAATAAACAGTATAAATAGATGCGAATAATTAGACAACTCACTGCGTAGAAATTTCAGTACAGCAGAAAGTTGGTTACGCACCACTTGCTCCGTTATAGATAGTCGGGAAGCGATTTCTGTAACAGAAAGATTATATTCCTTATTTAAAACAAAGATTTCTCTTTGTCGAGGTGTCAGTTTTTGCTTGGCAACTTCTAACTCTTTTAGAAAAAGGTCGAAATCATATTTAGTTTCTATGTTATCAGTCGAAATAAGTTCTTTTTTTAAGTCCAGATAATCCTCCATCTGAGGATGATTCAACTGACGGCGAAGTTCTTTCAATAAAAAATGATAGGAGATCGTAAATAAATAAGCTTTAAAAGATGAATTTGGATTTATATTTTCCCTATTAGTCCAGATTTTTACAAATGTTTCCTGTACCACATCTTTCGCTGCACTATCTGATTTTAAATATGAGAATGCGAAATGGTACAACCTAGGAGCCCATCGGTTGTACAGAGTATTAAAACTAAGCTTTGATCCTTCAGTTAACTCTTTCAATAATCTCCATTCCTCTAACATGCTTTCCTCTTATTCTTATTAATCGATACAAATATACGAAAATTAAGAAGTGTTGTGTAATCATGTCATATATTCCTACCATTCGGAGTCGAACGGGTTTGTTTTTAAAAACTTCCATAAGTTTTTATCTTTCATATAAATCTGTTAATCAGATAAGAATTAAACCCAAAGTATCTCCTTTTCAAAACATATATGATTCGTTTTCAAAACACCTATGATTTGATTTCAAAACATAGGTGTTTTGGAAACGAATTAATTATATCATGATTTAGTCTTTCTTTTTGATGAAATCCGAAGGGTAGTTGACCGTGTTGATGATCTCTCCGCCTTTCAGGCGAATCCAGGTTTTGAAGTTGGTTGAACCTTCGGTCATTTCGATTACGCGGGCTCCGTTGGACAGATTGTTATATACCGTGTCCCCACCGGTATAACGGCCATAGGCCAGCAGGATACCTTTCCAGAAAACAGCATAGTCGTCGTCATGATCATGCCCGACAAACACACCTAAAATATCCCCCATCTCTTTCATCGAGGCGAACATGCCGGAGTTAAGTTGCGGAGCGCAGGCTTTTTCCTTTCGTGTCCCTACCAAGATGGCTGTTTCGTCTGATGCAGCCTGGTTATATTCAGGCAAGGCAATGTGGAAGAATGCCAGCGAGGGCAGGGGAGTGCCTCCGTTTTGTTGCGTGTATTTCGCACTGTTTTCACGATACCATTGTATTTGGTCGAACTTGATGTAATCGTAGCCGCCTATCCCCTTGATCTGTGAATATGAATGTGAGTCCAGGCAATACAGGACAGCTGCATCTTTCTTTCCATCGGACGATTTCAGAGGAAGGATAAAATTGGTCGCTCCTGCGACTCCGGGTACGGAATCGGTCAGGTTATACGGGATCGTCCGTATGATATCGAACAGCTGGGTACGGGTAAGTCCCTGTTCGTTGTCGTGGTTGCCGAATGTCACCCCGAACGGTATCTGGCGGTTGGCAGCTAAGTTCAGGATTGTGCGCATCCCTTCCTCCGCCGGCTGGCCGTAGATGACATCGCCAGTGAACAGCACCAAGTCCGGCTTTTCTGCATCCAGCACTTCGTTGATGCGTTCGAGTGAAATGGCAGACTTGGGATTCCCGTGAATGTAGTGGACATCCGTGATCTGTACGATTTTGAACTTGCCGTCTTTGTTGAACTTCAAGTTCGGTTTCTGTGCATGGCCCTGTTGCAGGCCTCCGAGCACAAGCGAAAGAATGATCAGAAGTTGTTTCATCTTCAGGTTGTTTTTTGTTTATGAATTGTGTTACTCTATTGTGATGTCGAACTGATCGTATGAATCAGTTCTCCACGCCTTTTCGGATGTCAGGGGAGAAAGAGCGAACAAAGGAGAGAATGTCTTGATCTTGATCGTCTTCCCGTCCGGCATGAATTCCATGATGCGGAGCCAACAGTCGCCTCCGTTGCCATGCCATTGTCCGTCGGCAGTCTGGGCGTTGAACATCATTTGGGCTACATTCTTGCCTGTGCTGTTTTTATCCGTCCGGAAACTGACATTGCCCTTGTAGTCCGCAATTTCGCATTCATGCCCGCATATCACCATACAGATGTTGGAGGAAGGATAGACCAGCTTCTGCCAGATCGCTTCTCCATAATTGGCAGGCGATATTTTGTAGCCTTCCTTGATATGGCGCTTGGCTTCCGGCGACATGTAGGAGTGTGTCAGCAGAATCACCTTATGATTTTTGTATTTCTCTTTACCGGCAACTTTAGCCGCCCATTCGATTGCCTCGTCACGCGGAGCAAATTCGAGCGAGATGACCAATAGTTTCCCCCAAGTATCTGTCTCAAACTCATAAGCCGCATTTTCAAGAGTCGGAATACCCTGATAGTTCAGGCCGGTCTCGACCAAAGATTTTTTCCAGCAACTGTTTCGTTCGGAAGGAAAATAATCGGGAAAGTGGCAGAGTCGGTTTTCTGCTTTCTCATATCCGTAATCATGATTTCCTGTACAAATGACATAAGATATCTTGTTGTCGAGCCGTTCGAAAGCCCTGGACGCAGCCTGCCATTGCTCTTCGCTTGTCTGATTCCCGTTTACACCGTCCGGAATCCGTATCTCATTCTGCTCAACCAAATCTCCGGTACATAAAACCCCTTTGACATTCAGCGATTCGATACTGTTGGCAACCCAAGCCGTCTGTAGCTCGAACAACGGCTGGTTAGCATCAAACTTGTTATAACTCTGCGGATCAGGCAACAAAATCAAAGAAAAAGAATTCTTGTCAGAAAGTTGAGGCCGGACAGGGTAGACTTGGGCTGTTATAGAAACAATACTTAGTAGTGCAGCTACAACGATTGAAAGAATTTTAGATTTTGTCATAGGAAGAATAGTTTATCATTTGGACAAAGATACTATTAATAGTCTTTTCATGAAAGATCGAATATATAAAATTAGCTATATACTGCTTATTGTAAGAGAGGTTACCTGTTTTTTATCTATTTGGGATGAATAATTTTCGATTTATAGAGGTTTTGGTTTGTTTAGGAGGCTGCCTATAATATGTCAAGGGAGACAGCCTCCATTGAACCTATTTAAAAGCTGAAGTCATAGGTCTTCCAATCCAAACTTGGGGTGATTTTAGACCAAAAATGTAACCTATAGTTGGAGCAATGTCAAACTGCATCATGCTTTCTGGCATTTCAAAGTTTGATTTAATATTGGGGCCACTAATAATGAAAGGTGTTTCCATCTCTTCCATTGTTCGTCCACCATGATTGTTCTTAATGCCTCCATGATCGGCTGTGACAATTATGATGGTTTCGTCCCATATACCAGCCTCTTTGATTGCTGCTATAATTTCTCCGATATAGCCATCGATTTCTTCCAATTTGGTGTAATAACCAGGAGTGTCGTGTCCTACTGCATGACCTGTATGGTCAAGGGCATCGTAAACGATGTTAAGAAACGTCGGTTTTCTTTCTTTGATATAATTGACGGCATAACGTACTGTTGCCGAACTATCTTTTTCGGCTTCGAAAACATGTTTGTCATAATTCAAAGATAGAGTATCGACTAGATACCTAATACCATTCCATTCACAAATGTTACCAATTTCAGCATCAGGAACGGCTTCTCGTAGCACAGAGAAAATGGTTGGGAATATTTTGTCTGTATTTGTAATACGAGAAGGTAAATCTGGAATTTGTGATCCCCATTCGCAGTATCCGTGTAGTTCCGGTCCGGCTCCCATGTACATGGATGCCCAATTGGGGGCACTAGAAGATGGTAATACAGAACGTTTTTTCAGATTATATGAGCCATTAGCCATGAGGCTTCGAATATTGGGAATATTGGCTTTGTTCATACTATAAGCCCCCCATGCATCAATACCGATTAGGATGACATGTTTAGCTTTCCATTCGGATGATTGTTTTTCCTGTTGTGTACATGAAATTAAACAGCAAAGCAATAAAATTGCTATTAAATACGTATTTTTCATAAACTTATCTTACTTTAAAATCCACATTAATTTATTATAATCATCTATCCCTTCGTATTGACGTTGCACTGCTTCTTCAACGTTTTCTTTGTTATAGTCATATTCCCAAGTCGAATACATCCAACGAACAGGAATCTTGTTTTTATCAGTATTTCGATTTGTATTCGGATTTATGGGAAGGACTGGGTATCCTGTACGACGATATTCGTAATAGGCATCCATCGGATATTGCATATAGTAGGCCAGATATTTTTGAACGATAATCTTTTTCAATTGACTTTCAAAATTTCCTTGAAGTTTAATACAATTATTTTGCAAGTATTGAGTAATGTATTCATCGGTGATTTGCCGTCCTGAATGATATTTCTCTTCATTTGGAGTGTTGTTTGCGATAAACTCCATCGCTGCCCGAATACCTTTGTTATAATAGTCGGAGGCGTTGCCTGTAATCCAGCCCCGTAAGACAGCTTCAGCCAAAATGAAACATTGCTCGGCATAACCGATTCTGACATAAGGTTCACCTGTGATCAGATCTGTATACCTGGCATTTAATGTACAGCAATTTCCGTCTGCAGATTGGGATTGCAGATCTGAAAAATCAGCAACAGGATTAAGTCCTACATAAGCATTTTTATCATTTGCTTTTAAACCGGATGCGATCAATGCTGCTGCCGGTTTGGCAAAATAGAATAAACGGTAGTCATCGTAGGCTTTTAGCGTGTCAACTACGACACTTGAGATCGTTGTGTACATATAATGCTTTGACACAATTTTGTTAAATGGATAAATCTGTCCAGCTTTATCTGAAAATTCCAGTTGGAAGTTATCATTATTGCTACTCATCAAGTTTCCGGATGCAACGATTTGGGCAAAGCGGTCTTTTATTCGTAATTCGGTATGATTCTCTTTCTTAGAAAGATAGAGTAACATTTTTAAGCGGAAAGCATCCACAACTTTTCTCCATTTGGAAACATCACCATTTAAGATTGGATCACCTTCAAAATCAGATGCTTTGTTGTATAGGGATGCAGCTTTTTCTAAGTCGTTAATTAGGTTTATCATGACACTTTCCTGTGTATCGTATTTAGGTCTAACTAATCCTTCTTCTCCTTTCAGTGCTTCAGAATAGGGTACATCACCTAACTGCATGGATATATAGAATATTTTGTAGCTTTTAATGAAAAGAGCCAAACCTTCATAAGCCGCTTTGTCTTTTTCATCTGCTAGTTCCACCATTTTTAAGGCATTGATTAAAGTTTTATAGCCTCCTACACTAGCACGTCCCAACAGATTGTAATTGTAGTCGTATAGAGATTCGAGCCAGATCATTTGTTTAGCAAGACAATTGTCTGAAATGAAACCAGAAGCAGTCCCTCCTGTTGCCGTTATATCGAGTAGCAAAGGGGTTGCCAACAATGAGGCTGTTACGGTTGTTGCAGAATTCGGATCTGTATTCAGATCATCGAAATTTCCAGTACAGGAGATACCAATTAAGGCTAATCCTGTGATTAGAATATGCGAAAGTGTTTTCATTTTATGATTTGATTAGAAGTTAATTTTAATATTACATCCAAGCATTCTTAATGACGGGGAATTGAGATTTTCTGTAGCTTTGTCAGGATCAGAAAATTTGAAATCTTTTGTCAACAGGAACAAATTATTTCCAACGAATGCAATAGAGGCTCTTTTCATGCCAATTTTGTTGCATATATTTTGGGGTATATTGTAATTGAGCGACAATTCTCTTAATTTGATAAACGTTTGTTTGAGAATGTGTTGATGTTTAGCATTCCAAACATTTCCAGCTCCATTGTAGAGTTTCATATAACCTTCATATGAAACAGCTTTATCATTTAGATCGAAAACACGTGTATCAGAAACGATATGTCCTTGTGAGTCATATTCTACACTACCTGAAACAACCTTTACACCTTCCCCGATGTAGCTTTTATTACCGTTTACAACTTCATCATAGCGCCAGAATGTGTCACTGTCGCGGTGTGCTCCTGTCATCCATAATGCTTGATCCATAACCGAATGGGCAACACCTCCTATGCGACCGTCCAATGTAAATGAAAGTGTGAAGTCTTTGTATCTTACGGTATTATTAAATCCAAAGATCCAGTCGGGATTTTCATATCCGGCTACACTTTGATACTTGCTTTGGATCGGGTAGCCATTATCGTGGATAATGTTTCCGTAAGGATCTCTTTCCCAATCATAATATCCAAGCCAATCCCAACGTTCACCAGGTTTTACCCAGTCTTTTTGAGTTGAATAGATAGGATCTATTTTTGAATAATAATAACGATCTAGTGACCAGTTGAATGTCGTGATCCAATCCCAATCTTTACTTTGGATGATATTGGCGGAAACAGTTACTTCTACTCCTTTCCGGACATGTTCTTCGTTTGTGTTGATTAATGTGTATTCGAAACCGCAAGCATCGCTGATTGCTGCTTTTTTAGTTAAGTTGTAATATAGTTTATTATAATAGGCAATATCTACTTGCAGACGATTTTTTAGAAAATGCATTCCTGTACCAATTTCGTAAGTACGAGTAGCACTAGGTTCGACCAAAGTGCTGCGCATTGTAGTGGGATAAGTAGCTCCGTTCATATTATCCCATAAATTAGTAGAGATGGAATAACTACGATCGGTTTCATAGACACCCAGATCAGATTTGGTTTGTGTCCATGATGCACGAATTTTCCAGAAATCAAACCATTGGGGCATATTGAATAACTCAGATATAACTAAGCTACCAGATATAGAGGGATAAAAATATGAACGGGTTTCTACTGGTAGAGTGGATGACCAGTCATTTCGGGCTGTTATGTCCAAAAATAGAGTGCTTTTCCAAGAACCAGATACTTTTCCATATAGGCTGTTAACTTGTTTTTTCTTAATTGTACTATATACCTTTGCTGGATCAACAGAGGCTTTCAATGAATAATATCCAGGTATTGTAATACCATTTGAAGTCTTTCCGTTTAAGACATCGTCTTGATAAAAATATAAGCTTGTACCGACAAAACCATCAATTGAAAAATCACCGAATTTTTTATCGGCAGAAATGATGATGTCATTATTGACACTATAACCACCTTTCCTTTGTTCTTCATAATATCCTTTTTTATTCCATCCTCCACATGCTCCTATAGAATTACGCCAGATTTCTCTTTCTGTATACACATCAACACCGGTACGTAAAGATGCTCTTAACCACGGTGCGAAGTCGTATTTTGCATTCATAAAGCCATTTACAACATCATAGTCACTAGAGTGGATGATTTCATTTGCAATGAAGTAGGGATTATCATACCAAACTTTGTTGGGCCAGTTCTGAACTTCATTTTTTTTTGCCAATAATTTTTATAATCTCGAATATCTAAATCAGTTCCAGTCCAAACTAACATGCTATATATATATCCGCCTGTTCCATATCCAGTCCCTTCATTGTTAGGATAGAAGCGTTTGTTATAAGTTAATCCTCCTTCAAAAGTGAAATCTTTCCATTTCATATCTCCGGAAACAGTATAAGTTAATTTATTCAGTTTTGTATTGGGGTATTGTCCTTTATTATAAATGTGGGTGAGAGAGGTGCGAACACTTCCATATTTCCCTTTTTGAACAACACTGATGTTGTTATTGGTAACAATACTTTGTTCAAGGAAGTTTTTGAAATTATTTTTTCCCTTTGATATCAATGGCATATCTTTCCACTCCATTCCAATTGGATCCCATTGGGTAGCGGTTCGTCCGATATCCATTTTATCTCCCCAAACAAAGTCTTCAGAGTTATATTTACCATTCATACCCGTACTATAAGATGTTTGTACTTCAGGTAAACGGAGAAAACCAGCATCAAACATGGTATTACTGTTTATACTGACATTTAGCCCTTCTTCTTTTCCTCTTTTGGTTGTTACCATAATGGCTCCTGAACCTCCACGAGAACCGTAAAGGGCAGATGCTGTTGCTCCTTTTAGAACATCTATAGATTCAATGTCATCGGATGCAATATCTCGTAAAGTGATGTTTCCATAAGGAACACCGTCAACAACAAGAAGTGGTGTTTCTCCACGAAGTTGTATACTTGGTGCTTCATTGAATTCACTACTGTTCTGAACATTTAATCCTGCGATTTTACCAGTGATAGCTGTTCCGACATCTACTGATTTGACTATGGTTAGATTATCCCCTTTCACTTTTTGGACAGCATACCCAAGCGCTTTTTCTTCACGTTTGATACCTAATGCTGTTACAACCACTTCATTTAAATTTTGGGTGTCTTCTGTCAATTGTATGTTGAAGACTGTTTGGTTCCCTACGATAATAGCCTTGGATACGTATCCGATATATGAGATTATTAATGTCGATTTATCGGGAACGGATAAACTGAATTTACCGTTGATATCGGTTATGGTGCCATTTGTAGATCCTTTTTCTAATACATTTGCACCGATGATCGGTTCACCGTTACTATCGGTGATAGTTCCGGATATCGTTTTTATGGATTGTTGGGCAACGGCACTAATCAGCATCTCTTTGGGAGAAAGAATGATACTTTTGTCCAAAACCTTATAACTAATATCTGTTCCGTTGAATAATTGTTCAAGAATGTTGAATACATCCTTTTTTTTACTTTGAATGGAAACAACACGATTCGTGTTTACTTGTTTGTTGTTGTAGAAAAAACGAAATTCAGATTGTTTCTCGATTTCGTCCAAAACTTCTTGTACTGTTTTGTTGTTAACGTTCAGTGTTAACGTTGCAGATTGACTGTAACTATCTGAAGCATAAGCCAGTCCGATGCATACAAATAACATTATTGCGATGAGTCTCATACATAATGGTATTTTTTTCAGGATAATAAACGATAGATTCGTCATCCTGAAATGTTGGATGCTAAAATAATTTGTCATAGATTTGTAAGTGATTTAGAGTTAAAAAAATTATTTGCTGTCAGCTTGTCGCCAAACAAGTTGGCAGAAGGTTTTCATACGGGAAAATACGCCAATATTTTTCCCGTATGTTTTTTAAGGAGGTTTGAATGTTTTCATTTTGTTGTTAGAATTTAGATTGTTCATATTTCAGTGATTTTAATATAGTTCAACAATTGTTTTTTCAGATATTTTATTCGACCTAGTTTCTGGATCAACAAACTTATATTGAATACCCGATGATAAGCGGAAATGTTCGAGTATGAGATGAAGATGTTGTCCTTCGAAAGTTCCGGTAAACGAGTTTTCATACAGTAAGTCATTCTTTACAATGAATTCAGTATTAAATCGTTTATTTAATATATTCAATGCTTCATCAAAAGTCGTATTCCTGAAAATAACCAAACCGTCTTTCCAGGCTGTTAGCGTGGGAAGATAAGGTCTATTTTTGCTAATGCCTTTTGTCTTTGAATTATAGGATATTTCTTCATTAGGCTTCATAAGCAATGTCTCTTCCGTATTTTCCTTATTGGAGAATGAGAGTCTGACGGAACCGGAGACTAAAGTGGTGATCACTTTATTGCTTTCTCTGTAAGCTTCCATATTGAATTCAGTACCTAATACCTCGGCTTTCAAATCAAAAGGCGTGTTGACAATGAATCGCTTTGATTTATCTTTTTTTACGGAGAAATAAGCCTCACCCTCCAATTCTACGTCTCGTGTATCTCCGGTGAACTGTTTCGGATGCTTCAAATAAGAGTGGGAGTTAAGCCATACTTTGCTGCCATCTGGAAGGTCAACGGTTGCGACCATTCCTGGATTTGTCCTGATTTCGATGAATTCAACCGGATCTTTTTTCGTTGCAAGGTAGATTGTGCTGATCAATAAGGGAATGATGAGAATTGCAGCGATCCGTTGCAGTTGGAAAATGAACGAATGCTTATAATCTCTTTTTCTGTTAATCTTCTCCTTTACTTCTTTCAAAGCCGAAGTTGAATCTACAGATTTGATAATGTTTAGTGTGTCCGTGGCAAAATAAATATACTCGATATCCTGTGCCATCTTTTTATTTTCTTCGGATTCTTGTATCCAGGATTCGATGACTGTTTTTTGGTCAGGTGTGATTGCTCCGGAAAAGTAATTCCAAAGAAGTTGTTCATCTATTATATGTTTTTGTGCATCCATTTTGTCTCTTTTATAGTTAAGACTAACGAAACGGGAAATCTCCTAAACGAAAAATGAATTTTTTTGCATAGCTCTTTTTTATGTTTTGTAATCCATGTTTTCAGGCGATTGCACCCATTCCCTCTGCCAGTTTTTCTTTGTTCTCGTCGGTCAGCGGAATCAGTTCGGACATATTTTGTTCGAGCCTCTTGTGCATTTCCACGAAACTAAATACGCAGAAGTTCACATATGGCGCAACAGTGTGAATTATCAGACGGTAATTTGGTCAACACTGTTGACCAAATTCAAAAAACGATAAAAAGCTCAATAAAACTAACAGGTACATACCCGTTTACGCTTTCTTGGTCTCACTATTTGGTGTTAATGCGTATCGAATCCGAAGCAGAATTGAGAGAGTGGATAGAAGAACAGGAGGAAAGTTGATTCTTAAAATGGAGGATTTGTTTTTTGTTCGATCTTAATGAAAAATTAATGGGATTGTAAATTGTTTTATAAATCAAAAAATTATATTTGTACAAATAAATCTAAGTCTTATAGGAATTAATTTGCCATATATATGCTTTCAATACTCACGGATAAAACGAGTGATGAGATTCTATTTCAAAGAATTCAAGTAAGTGAAGAAAAGGCTTTTGACTGCTTGTTTCTTCGTTATTACCCATCCTTGTGTGCTTATGCCCGGCAGTTTGTCGAATATGATGATGGACAAGAGATTGTGCAGGATGTGATGGTTTGGTTGTGGGAGAATCGGGAGATGCATACGTTTGAGATTTCTCCAAAGAGCTATCTGTTCAAGGCGGTGAAGAACCGTTGCCTGACGTTGATCAGTCGGAATGAAATAAAACAGAGGATTATCAGTACGCTGTACGACAATCGGCATTTGGAATATGAAGATCCCGATTTCTATGTCGTGGAAGAACTGAGCCGTAAAATAGAAGAGGCGTTGCAACGTCTTCCTGACAGTTACCGGGAAGCTTTCGAGTTGAATCGTTTCCAGCACATGACGTACAGCGAAATAGCAATACGTTTGGGTGTTTCATCCAAAACAGTCGATTATCGTATTCAGCAAGCGTTGAAGTTGCTTCGTGTGGAACTAAAGGATTATTTGCCGATATTACTTGCTTTTCTTTAATCAAAATCTTTGGAATAACCGAGGAAAGAGGTTGGAATGTCACTGAAATGGCTATCAATACTACGTGAACGGCAGCAAGGTGAAAAACGGTATTGTCCCCATTATGGGGCGAGTGACAATCAACGGGACTGTGGTGCAGTTCAGTTGCAAGCAGAGTGTCCCGAAAACGCTTTGGGACATCAAGGGCAACCGAGCCAAAGGCAAGAGCAAGGAGGCACGGGACATCAATCTGGCATTGGACAACATCAACGAGGATTTCCGCAGCCAGTTCAATTCCGACTGGGCAGGGAAGCTCCTTATCGTGGTGGATGAGGTGCTGCTCAACCGTAGGGAAGACAGCGAACGGTTGAAGAACCTCAGTACCACACTTTCCTACAAGGTGGAAGCAAAGGTAAAGACCGTGACGAAATCGGCAGAACCACCATGCAAGGCAGGTCGCTGAGAAAATCAAGGTCGAGCGCATACTTGCGTTGCAGAATCAAATAAAAATATCATCTTTGCATTCGATATGACCTCCCACGCTTCCCGTAGAACAGCGCACCCGGGGAGGTCTTCGAGTTTTTATATAATAGCTTTGATAGGATTGGCTGATAAAACTGATTATACAAAGAGACCGTTGACCCTCGCCGAGCAAGTCGCACGGCTAAAACAACGGGGGCTTGTTTTCGATGATGAAAACGAGGCAATTGCTCAAATCCGACTGCCGTCTGCTTGACCTTAAAGATATGGGATTCCCCAAATACTGGCAATCGCTTTCTGTTTGGCGAGAAAAATAACAAACTCAGCGTTTCATAACGCTATAAAATAGTTTATCCGAGTGTCCTAGTAGCCCTTGATTCGTCAAATCAGATTTGTTGTTTTTATTTGTCTGAATGGTTATATATAGACATAATTGGCATTTTGAACAATAACCCCTGTTTTCTGCTTTTTCTCTTTCGATCAAAATATCAGAGCTTTTTAGTTTG
>ULRN01047732.1_pt1 | contig 74325 bp, 59 predicted proteins | sample 1955461 | NCBI WGS metagenome assembly ULRN01 (sample SAMEA4835683, study PRJEB28245) | human gut metagenome | biome: gut microbiome; material: fecal sample | place: Denmark | collected 2008 | reverse complement strand
ATTAATATTATTTTATATAATAGGTTCTACTATTTTGTCAGCGATTGGCTCTAAAAATGGTCATCTTCTAAATACCCACAAAAACATATCTATCTGTAAAACAAGCTTTTCAAGGCTGAAAAAGCCTGATATAACTGGTCTCCGTACTTGTATAGCTTTATGTATACATACTGGTTGTACATTTTACCTTGTAAATAATACTTATAACTAAACCTTATATAATTCACTTAATTACAATCAGTTACATTATGGAAAACTTAAATTATTTCAAGAATGCGGGAAATCAGGGATATATTCTACTTCCCCGCAGGTTATTGCTGAACGCACTGTTTCTTCAGTCTCCAGAACGGCAGTATTACCGACTTTACATTTATCTGCTGCTAAAGGCAACGTATGGCGACGGCAGAACTGATGGAGAAAGCCTGAAGCGTGGCGAACTGTATTTTTCGTACCGAACCCTGTGCGAGCAATTTTCAGTGTGCAGAGCAACGCTGTCGAAAATGCTGAACGAGATGGAAGAATGCGAATTGATTGAAATCTACAGAGGCAAAACAAACAGGCAATCATCGAAAATCAAGATGCTGTATTACGAACAGATGTGCGATTTCGCTACCATCTTCGAAGAACCGTCAGGAAAGTCGGACTATGAATTCGAGGTCTTCTGGGATATATACCATAACCGTTCGGGACTGGAACCCATCGACAAGGAGCTGGCACGCCACTACTGGAAACGACTTTCGAGCGAAGAACGCACGCTGGCATTGGTAAACGTGGATGTTTATTTCTCGGATATACCTCGCAGCCGATGGCGCACAGCGGTAGAATACTTGGGCTATAAAAACTTCTTGGGAAATTAAAAGATTGGTTTTCAAGCGATAACATTAGTTGTATAACTTAAATCTATGTACTATTATGGGTTACAAAGAAAAAAAACATTACGGCGAATACCTGCCGGCATACGATGAGTCGATGGAAAAAGCCGTTATCGGAGCTATGCTTATAGAACGACAGGCAGCGCCTATAGCCATACCGCTACTGCGCCCCGAGATGTTCTATTACAAGAAGCACGAAACTATTTTCAAGGCGTTAAAAGACATGATGAGCCAGGGCAGGCCGATAGACATCATCACGGTGGCAGATTATATGCGCAGCGCTGGCACGCTTGACGAAGTGGGAGGTCCGTACTACATCACCGCATTATCGGGCGGCGTGACAAGCTCCGCCCATCTGGAGTATCACTGCGGAGTGCTGTTCGACATGTACACGCGCAGGCGACTCGTGGAGCTGCTTACCAAGTATCTGGCTATGGCGCAAGACATCACATTCGATCATTATCAGGTCATGACAGACATGAACGGTGAGATTTGTAACATGATGGAGAACTCGCCCATAGAAAACAATCTGCACTCTATGGACGATGTGGCAAAGATGGTTCTGGAAACCATGTACAAGCGTCAGGAAACATCGAGCAACGGCCTTACGGGAGTCACTACCGGTCTGCCCGATCTGGACGCTCTTACCGGTGGATGGCAAGCCGGAAACCTTATCACCAATGCCGGACGACCCGGCGACGGCAAGTCGGCCACCGACATCATGTTCGCCTTGGCAGCCGCCAAAGCCGGAGTGCACGTGGCGTACATAACCCTCGAAATGTCGGCATCCGAAATAGGCGACCGCCTGGCATTTGCCGAGTGCAACGTAGACCCCACGCGTGCCAAGCACGGACAGCTAACGCCCGATGAACAGGCGGAATTCGAGGCGGCGGTAGAGCGCATCCGCACGCTCCCCATCTACATAGACGATACGCCATCGGTGAGCATAGACAGAATCTGCGCCCAGATGCGATGCCTTAAGTTCCGCGACAAGTTAGGGCTGGTCATAGTAGACTACCTTCAGCTGATAGGCTCTACGCTTAACAACCGCAACCGCGAGCAGGAGGTGGCGGAATGCAGCCGCAAGCTGAAAGCCCTGGCGCGTTCGATTAAATGCCCCGTCATCGTGTCGAGTCAGCTCAACCGTCAGGCGGAAGACCAGACCACACCACCCGACCTTCGCCATCTGCGCGAGAGCGGTGCCATAGAGCAGGATGCCGACTTGGTACTGATGATACATCGCCCTGAGCGACATCATATCCTTGTAGACGAGAAGTTGCAGTGCAGCACCAAGGGCATGGGTATACTGAGCGTGGCAAAGCACCGAAACGGAAGCACGGGCCGCATATACTACAGCTATAACCCAAGCATGAGCCACATTACCGCCTTTAAGCCGAGCACCTTCAGCGAAGAGGAAATAGCGAACCACAACGAGCTGGCAGAGCAAGCTAAGAACAGCCGTAACGCAAAGCCGGAAACGCAATATTGCGTATTAATCAACAGTGGCCCAAAGGGTAAAAAGAAAACCAAGAAAGATAAGAATCAAGAAAAACCAAGAAATGATCACAATGGACAACAAGACCTGTTCAAAGACAACTAACGGCGAGTCTTTCGCTACACGATGGCCCGGTCCGCCATACGCCGAAGACGAGTGTCTGCCGCCTTTCCGGTGCCGTGCCATGACGAAGACGAGCCTTGCCGGCCTCTACTTCCCCGACGTGAACGCCACCACCGCCAAGCAGCACCTTCGCCGCTGGATAGCGTACTGCAAGCCTTTATCGGACGAGCTGCGGAGCATAGGGTATAACCCGGCAAAGCATTCGTTCTCAAGGAATGAGGTAAAGGTGATTGTCAAGCATTTGGGAGAGCCGTAGATAATGATTGACGGATGGATAACGTTAAGTTCGGATTTGCTTTTTTAGAGTGAGTCCGGACTTTTATAACAAGGTAATATCGGAGAAATTGAGGAATATACTTCCTAAAAAAAGATTCCCAAAAAATGCTTGGGGAAAAATATTAACAGTAATGATAAATGAAACTATACTTGTTTGTGGGCTTGTTACGATGTTTACTATTCTTGTCTTCTATCATTTATTTTTCCTATTGCAGCGAAAAGTCCTTGCAAAAATCATCGGTTATATAATAAATTTCTGTAACTTTAGACTTTTAGAAAGATAGCGATAACCGTTTAAATGTTGTTTTTAACACTTGTGTTAATACTTTTATTGCTATCTTTCTAATATTCAAATAAATATATTGATATTAATTTCAGATTCACGTTTGTAATAAGATTCGCAAGATAAATGCAACTAAAACAAGGAACTTTCCTTCAAGGAAGTAAATATAAAATAGAAAGATGTCTTGGACAAGGAAGTTTTGGAATAACCTATTTAGCCAAGATGAAACTCCCCATAAGTGGTGTTAAAGGCAAAACATCAATTTGGGTTGACGTTGCTATAAAAGAGTTCTTCATGAAGGATTTCAATAGTCGTCAGCGAAATGGATTTTTGAATGAAACAGCTGGTACTATTGTAGAGAAATATAAGAAAGATTTTAAGAAGGAAGCTGATAACCTAGCCAAGATGGAACATCCTGGTATAGTTGATATTCTTGATACTTTTGAGGAGAATAATACTTGTTATCTCGTTATGGCATATATAGACGGGCAGTCACTTGATGCTTATATAGCGGAGAGGGGGACAATACCAGAAAAAGAGGCATTACAATTAATAGAAAAGATTGCAGATGCTCTTCATTATATGCACACCCAACATATGCTTCATCTTGACTTAAAGCCAAAGAATATTATGTGTAGCAAAGAAAATGATACGTTCATAATAGACTTCGGTCTAAGTAAACAATACGATGAAAATGATGAACCAGAATCAAGCACAACGCTTGGACAAGGGACACAAGGATATGCACCAATTGAACAAGGTGTTCCTCACTCTGGTCATGAGTTCCCGATGACAATTGATGTATATGCACTTGGTGCAACATTCTATAAAATGCTTACAGGAAAGACTCCACCTTATGCTGCATTTATTTTGTCGACCCCTGAAGTCATAAAAAGAAACCTTGGAATCACAGAATGTCAGCAAAAATATAACATCGACAATTGTTAAAGCCATGAATCCCCGTAAGGAGGATAGGTACAAAACTGTAGCGGATTTTATGAAATCTTTAGGATTGAGAGTTCACAACTATGCAAAACACATACAAGAGCCGGAGGTGACAGTAATAAATGAAAATAGCGAGAAAACAATAATAAAATCAGAAACTGAAACGAGTAAGAAGTACGAAATATATATAACTACAGGATGTGGAAAAAGTAAAGAGCATCATAAATCTGCAACAAAACATTCACTTAAGAACTTTTATATAAAATGTAGACCTCTTATTATTACGTTCTTTGGACTTGGACTTGTAACAATAGTAATGTTGCTTTGGAATAGCTTTAAAAGTGACACGATAAATACTGTAGAGTATGGTGACACAATGTCCAATGACGAACACAAGGACGAAATCAAAATTTCCCAAAATGACACAGAGAGAATAAATATTATTAAAATACCAAAAGATTTCGTTCTAGTTCCTGGTGGACAACTAAATTATAATGGTAACATTTATGACGAAGGGAAAGAACATTCTGTTATGCTAGATTCCTTTTATATTTGTAAATTTGAACTAACTCAGTTAGAATACAAGAAAATAATAGGTGAACTGACAAAATTCAATTACTCATGGCTAAATACACTATATTGGGTAATAGATGATGGTCCCAAATACAATAAAGTAAGAGGGGATAGTATTCCTGTAAGAGGTACGTATCTTGATTTTATTAATTATTGCAATAAACGGAGTGAGAATGAAGGATATGATGGCTTTTATGAAATTGTTGGAAAAACAATCAAGACAAAAGTCAACGGAAGTGGTTATAGGCTAATGACACCATACGAATGGATTTTTGCAGCATATGGTGGTGTTGCTAACCAGCAGGATAAATATTTAGGTGGTAATAGTTTAGATCAAGTTGCATGGCACTATGGAAATAGTGGCGGAGTTCCACATCCCGTTGGGAAAAAGAAACCTAATATAATAGGATTGTATGATATGCAAGGCAATGCTTCAGAATTACTGCAAGGTGATGAAAAACGAATATGTTATGTTTCTATGGTAGGTGGATATGATGTTTCAAATTTTAACTATCCGCAAACTTACGATCCTAAATATATTTGGCAGCCATCAAAAGATTCTACATGGTGTTACGGAACTCGTATAGTTCTCATTCCTCAAAATATTACAAATAAAAACCTTGAAAAGACATATGACTATTAATAAAATAAGTTAATCAGAATCCTGTTATAACACAATTTCCCGAAAGTAGGTAATCAAAATAATGACAAGAATAGTAATTTCCTGTTTTTTATAGAAGATAAAGATATCAACACCGTCGTTAATAGCACTACCTTTTGCCCACATTGCAGAACAAAGGTTAGAGTAGGTGTAGTACTCATTCTAGAATAACTGGTAACAAAGGCATGAGTGTTGATAGGAAAAGTTGAATTATCCGAAAAATGGGATAGTTAGTCGGTTATTATTTTTATCTTTGTAGCTGATGCTATTTGGCAACTATCTAGCGAAAGTCAAGCCGTATTAGGCTGCTTTGCATAATGTTTCAAACTTTGTACAAACTCCAGACAGATTATGGCAAGAAAGACAAATTATATAATCAATAGAAGAAATACGGAATTGTGGAAAGAGGACACCATCAAGTCTGTTTCACTTTACAATGATTGGTTTCTGAATTTTGCGCCAGCAACATATACAAGAGAGCGTAAACGTGCAATGGAATAGGTAGGCTTGGCTATTGAAAAAGCTAATAATTTCCGTTTTTCCACACAGCATTTAAAAGAGCATCCTGAGCTTATAACGATATTGCGAATGGCTACAACTCCTCCCATCGCACGTGATAGACTTATCGGCTTTTCTGGTGTAAAGCCTTCATTCATAAAAAATATGGAAGGAGGTAGTTTACCTAGTAGACTGACAGAAGAAGAAAAGGAAGATAATTTGAAGCGGATTACTCATGTGCTGAACAAACTATTGGATGTAGAGTTGTTTTCTTGGATTCAAAAAGGCAATGCGCCTACTGTGGAAGAACTAAAAATAGCAAAATGTATTATAGCGGACAGATTATGTGGAACTTTATCTGACCCTATTATACGAAATGAACAAGAACAGAGACAATTGAATGTCATCAGCGACTTTCTAATTTCTGAAGGATACATTTTTGTTGATTCTAAAGAAATTGTCGATTTTTCAGAAATGCAACAGGGTACGTTCTCATATCATCTTAACGTTCCTGTTAAGGTGAACCGCCTTGGAATAAATATGCCTATCGATGTCGTTATAAAACGTAAAGAATGCTCTGCGGAAACATTGCCACTTCTTGTAGAATGTAAATCGGCAGGAGATTTCACCAACACTAACAAGCGGAGAAAAGAAGAGGCGCAGAAAATAGAACAGCTGAAAACTACATACGGCAACAATGTAGACTTTGTACTTTTCTTATGTGGCTATTTCGATACCGGATATCTCGGTTACGAGGCTGCGGAAGGTATAGATTGGATATGGGAACATAGGGTTGCTGATTTTAAAAAAGCGGGAGTATGAGTTTTGATATAACATATTATAAAGCGCAACAGGCTTCAAAAGGCATTAGATGCGCAAAAGACTTCAAAGGAGCGTAATATGAAGGGGCAATTTGCCACTCCATACCCTTTGGCGTATAGCATTATGAAAAAAGCGAAGACTCTCTGTGGTAAGAATAGTGTCCGTTTCATAGAACCATCTATCGGTTTAGGTGCATTCTATGCTGCATTTCGTGGTGTGTTTGAAAAAAAAGCCTGTCACGCACTTGGTTTTGAGATAGACAAGCATTATTATGCTCCGGCTAGAGCACTTTGGGAAAAAGAGGACCTGGAGTTGAGGAACGTTGATTTCTTGAAAGAGAAAGCTAACGGAGATAAATTCGACTTGCTTGTTGCCAATCCGCCATATGTAAGACATCATCATATTGATGTGGAAGAGAAAAGAGAATTACAAAAAGAAGTTTTGCATCATACAGGCATTAAGATTTCTGGATTAGCGGGGCTGTATTGCTATTTTCTTATCCTCTCAGAAAAATGGTTGGCTGATGGGGCTTTGTCTTGTTGGTTAATACCATCTGAATTTTTGGATGTTAATTATGGGACAGCTGTAAAGCGATATTTGTTAGAATGCGTTAATCTTCTTTGTATTCACAAATTTAAGGCAGACGATGTTCAATTTGAGGATGCACTTGTTAGTTCTACTGTAGTTTTCTTTAGAAAGGGTAGACCTTCTGGCAAAAGTGTAGTATTTTCTTGTGGACAGGATATAAACGAGCCATCCGAAATGATGACGGTTGAGCGACAAACACTGAATGCATCTAGCAAATGGTCTAATTTGTTTGTAAAAAGCGCTCTACATGGTTCAGAAAGTGACGAATGTAGATTAGGCAACTTCTTCACCGTTAAACGTGGAATAGCTACTGGAGATAATAACTTTTTCGTTGTAGATATTGATACCATAGAAAAATATAGTATACCGGCGAGATTTCTTAAACCTGTACTTCCCAGCCCAAGATTCCTGAAAGAGGATATTATTACAACTGATAAAGAAGGTAAAATTGCATTGACCATGAAGCAATATTTGTTTTCATGCAATTTGTCGGAAGAAGTGCTGAAAGAAAAATACCGTGGCGTATGGGAATACATACAAGAGGGGGTTAAACGTGGCGTAAATAAGGGCTACATATGCAGCCATCGTTCGTTGTGGTATAACTGTGAAGACAGAAAGCCTGCACCTTTTGTCATTCCGTACATGGGGCGTGGCGATTCTTCAAAAAAGATGTTTCGTTTCATCTTAAACCAGATAGAAGCCATAACTACCAATGTTTACTTGCTTTTGTATCCTAAAGAGAATTATTCCAGATGTCTTACGGATATGAAATTGCTAAATGAGGTGTGGAGAGCAATGAATGAAGTAACGAGTGAACAGTTTTCTTTTAACGGACGTGAATATGGAGGAGGATTACATAAGTTGGAACCTAAAGAGTTACTGAATATAACAGTCCCGTCTCTTTCTTCATTATTGTTGCCAAAACAATATTTTTACGAACCGTCTCTGTTCTAAGATTCTTTTTCCATCCACTCGTTTTTACTGCTTTATCACTCTTCCAATCGCTTCAAAGCCGCTGAGTGCCAAATATCTTTGGGGCAACTTTGCATCGTAATTAATAACCTTTTGAACGATTATGGAAAAAGAAAAAAACTCTAGGATGGTAGACTTGATTGTGATTCATTGCTCGGCTACCAAGGAAACTTCGCGACTCACTCCTTTGGCTCTCGACCGTATGCACAGGCAACGGGGATTTAACGGTTGTGGTTATCATTATTATATAGAACGCGACGGAAAGATTAATTCTATGAGACCGAGCGAGAAGGTGGGGGCGCATGTGCGGGGGTATAACGCTCACTCTTTGGGTATCTGTTATGAAGGGGGACTGGATAAGAACGGACGTGCTGCCGATACCAGGACTGAGCGACAGAAGGTATCGCTACGTGCTCTGGTTAAAGTGCTGCGCCAGCTGTATCCTACCATCAATAGGGTGGTGGGGCATCGTGATCTTAGTGCGGACCGTAACGGTGATGGCGTGATAACGCCCGATGAGTGGACTAAGCAGTGTCCGTGCTTCGATGTGGCTAGTGAGTTGTAGAAAAACATTATTCTGAAAAAATATTTCATTAATAGCATCGAATCGCTTCAAAGCCGCTGAGTGACCGGGTGGAGGCATAGTATCTTTGTAATACGAAATCGATATCGAACGTGTTTGTACAAAGAACAGTGTTAAACCTAAAAAAACAAGAAGAAATGGAAAAATCAGTAGCTTATTCATTGGTGAAAAGACGTGACTTTAAGGACCCTGAAGGAAACGATAGACTTTACTACGCGTTGGCGCAGGCCAGGGGAGAGATGAACGTAAGAGAGATGGGGCAGCGTATTCAGCAGATGTGTACGGTGACTTACGCCGATATCATGGCGGTACTGTGTGCGCTGCCAGCCGTGATAAAACAGGGATTGAGCGCGGGAGAGATTGTACGACTGGGCGACTTGGGCAGCCTGCAGATGGGGCTTAGAAGCAAGGGGGCGAAGACCGAGAAGGAATTTACTCTGGCCAACATTACCAAGGCGCGTTTCAAGTTCCGCCCGGGAAAGGATATGGTAGACTTGCTGGGCAACCTGAATTATGTGCGCGTGCCTGTAATAGAGCGAAAGAAGAAACCTAACAAGCCTCTCGCCAAAGAGGAAGAGCAGCCTAAGTAGGGGTGCATGGATAACATGACAGCGGCAAAGAGCGTAGGGAAACCTTCACTTGTGCCGCTGTTTTTGTTTCATGTAATTTCTTCTCATAACGTTTTGATTTTTACTGAGGAAAATATATATTTGTGAAATATAGAGATTACAGTATAGAGAATTTTTTTATTAATCTTAAAATGTATCAGTATGAAAGCACGTAACATTATTAAGGTGTTGCTGTCTGCGGCTTTGGTGTTTGCTGCGACAGTAGATTGTAGTGCTCAGTTTTTGAACAATCTGAAAGGGAAACTGAAGGAAGCTGTGGTAGAAAAGGTATCACAAAACTCTAATGTGGCTGCCGCTGTAGCGCAAAAAAGCGGTGACGTGAAATTCAAGAATGTTTTGTATGTCAGTGCCGAAAGAGGCTCGGCTCGTAGTCAGGGTACTAAGGATGCTCCGCTGCGCGATGTGCAGAAGGCTATCAGCCTGGCTAACGATGGCGACGTTATACGTATAGCCGAAGGTAATTATCTGGGTAATCTGGACCGTGGATGGCTGGAAATCAAGGAGAAGTATGTGAGCCTGGAGGGTGGATGGAATAATGATTTTACTGAGCGTAATCCGCTGAAATATGTTACTCGTATTCAGCCGGGAAAGGAACAGGCTGGTACCATAGCAAGGGCGGCTTTGCTGATAGAGTGTCTGAAGAATCCTGATCAGACTATAGTGATTGACGGTGTTTTCTTCGACCTTGGCATGATGCTTGAGTATTGTAAGGCCGACCCGTCGGACCCGCGTTATGGTTGTCCGGAGGGTTGTGAAACTGGTCGTGTAATGCCGGTGGGCAATCCACCCAACAAGACAGTGCGTCTGCTTGGCGGTAAGGTGGCAGGACGACTGATTGTTCGCAACTGTATGTTCCTGAACGCTTCGTTCAACGGTATCATCATGACTAATATGGGTGGATTCTGGGAGATTTATAACAACGTATTCGTTTCTAATCTTTACGCTTCGTGCGAGATTACAGGTGGCTTGAATCAGCAGAATAACGCGCATAAGTCGCACGTGGATTTCCATCATAACACGGTGATGTTCTCATGGCCTACAACTAAGGAGATGGAGAGCATGGGATATGGTTATCGTTTCCGTAACGGATGCGACCATACTGTGCATCATAACATATTTGGATGTAATAACTTCGGTGCTCTTGACGGTGGTTGGGACGATTCTAATCTGCCGCAGGATAAGCGCAAGGTTTGCTCGGCATACGATAATCTGTTCTTTATGAACAAGGGCGACTTGGTAGTAGCTGGTACCAGTGGCGGCAAGTGGCTGTATGTTCCTGGCAAGCGTTTTGACGAGGTTGAGATGTTGAAGCAATACGAAAACAACCGTGAGTTGCCAGAGTCGAGCAAGTTTAAGGAGTTTATAGACCCGGCTTACCTGAAGGGTTATGCTTCGTTGGAAATCATTTCTACAAGTAGTTATGATCCTAACTCGGCAGCCAACTTGTATCGTGAGGCTCATGGGCTGAACAAGCAGGGTACTATGACTACTCGTGTATCGATGTTCGGTAACCGCTATAACTTTGATAAGGCGATGAAGTTCTTCGGCGCAGAACCGGGCTACGGCGCTCAGTTGCCGCAGTAAAATAATATAAAGGAATACAATACGCCCTGCAGTGGTAGAAAAGCTGCAGGGCGTATTTTGTATGTACACTGAAAGCGTTTTTATTACTCTTCAATCAAAGAAGTAAGCGGATGCTTGTTGCCTTTAACTTTGGTGAGGAAGGCTTTTGCCGATCCGAAGTTGAGATATAGGTCGAGACGGACGGGCAGATGGTTACGGTCGTCGGTTACGTAGAATGTGATGACCTCTTTCTCTTTGTTCTTTTCGTCGTACTCTACAAGTGAGAATACCAGGCAACGGTATTTCTTTCCGTTTTCTACCTTACAGTCTCTTTTGCCACGATAGATAAGCGTTTCTTTTTCTATCTTGGTTCCGGTAGCCATGGAGAAGAGAATCTTCATGCCTGGGGTGTATGAGCTGGGGTCGTAAGAACGTGCCTGGAGCAGGATACTAAGCATATCGTACACGCATACGGGTGACTCGTCGTGATGGGGGTCGGGGATGGAGTAGTTCACGCTGCGACCCTGATCGACGATACATTTGTTATTGAAATACTTGAAATGTACCTCGTCTACCGAATAACGCTTTCCTTCTTCTGCTCCCTTACGGAAGTAGAGAGGCTCAAGGCGCTGCGTGGTGATACTTACCAGCGTGTCGCGCATCTTGAAGAAGCGGTCGATGCGATGGTTGGTGTACGACTGCAACTGTGTACTGAGGCAAGAACGACCTTTATAGGTGGTGTCTTTCACCGTCATCTTAGCCCATCCGGCGTTAATCCAGATGAACTTCCAGTTGAACTTCAGCTCATAGTGCAGAGTTTCTCCGGGCCTTATGGCATCGTTGTCGGAGCCACATTGGGCATTAGCGATGAGGCTACACCCAATTAGGCAGAGGCAAAGTAGTAGTTTCTTTATCATCGTGTTGATCTTTTATTGGCCAAGTCGAGTGCTTTAGCCTTTTCGCGTTCTTTTCGTTTCTTATCGTCTTCGGGTTTCTGCTTCTTTATCTCATCCAGTTTCTGCTGGTCGAGCGGTTTGGCGTGTATATCCCAGTTTTCTTCGAACTCGAAGTTGGCTTTCATCTCCCATACCTTGGGGAAGTAGTAAACCTCTTCGGCTTGTAGCTTCTGTTCGTAGTTGCCGGTGTCCCACTTTCCGTTGTTGTTACTGTCGTTAAACAGGCGGATGTAGTACTTGGTGCTGGGCTGCAGGAAGTAGAAGTCGCAAGTGCCTTTATCGGTTACGGGCTGTTGGCGTATCACCGCATCGCTGCTGTTAAGCAACTGTACGATGGCGTGCTGACCTGCCCCCGTAATGTTAAGGTAGAGTGTACCGTAGTCTTCGAGTGTCTTAACCTTGAGGCTCTTTTCCACCTTGTCGGTATGGAGTCCGTATACGCCCTTGAACGCCAAGGAGTCGATGTTAAGACGATACTCATCTCCCGGTTTCCAGTCTGCCAATATCTCGTAACGGCGTGGAGCGATGCTGTCGGCAACGAACAAGAACGGGATGTCTTGCCATACGGTGTCTACCTTATGGGTCATGTGTATGGCAGCCGTGTCGATAGAGGTTATCGGCTCGTCAAAGCTGACGGTAATGTTACGGTTAAGGTCGAGCGAAGACGGAGCATCCACGTTGATGCCCAAGAACTTGGTTTCTACTGAAAGCGTATCGCCTTTACGCGCTCTCTTCTTACGCTCTTTCTCTTTCTTCTTCATCTCTTCTTCTCGCATAGCCAATCGGCGTTCGCGCGGCACCTTGTTTACCAAGCGTAGGGTATCGGTTTTAGGCACCAACTGCTTCAGCGTATCGGTAGCCCAGTAATCGAGTTGCAGGGTAAGTGTATCGCGTTCGCACAGCACGGTATCGGTTATCCAGTACAGCAAGCTATCCTTACGGCTGTTGGCCTCTACTATGAGTTTCTGTTCGTCGAAATCGAGACCCTTTACAGCGGGCAGTTCCTTGTTCTTGGCACTGAAATAGATAGAGAACTGATTGGTTTTAGGACGCTCTGACTTTTGCAGATATTGAAAATCGTTCTCTTCCTTAAATGCACGGAGCATGATGTTATCGGGAAGGAAACGGGTATAGTTTACCGTTTTGATGGTATCTATCTTGGCAGTGTCGAGCGCATTCCATACGGTGTCTTGGCGCACGGCAGGCTCCATGCTGGGCACTATGAGCGAGTCGCTCCACGCTACCTGTTCGGTCTTTGAGTCGAAGAAGTAGTTCTGGTTACCGTCCATCAGCGCATAGATGCGGTACTTGCCCGGAGCCACGCCGCGGATGGTGAAGCGTCCGCGACTGTCGGTACGCGAGATACGGTCGAACGGCAGTTTCACGAAAGCGGAGTCGTTAAGGTTTTTATGCAGTCCCACCTGAATGCCCTTTATCGGCTCTAAGTTCTCGGCGTTAAGCACCGTACCCGATACAGCCATGGTATCTACGGTATTGCCGGTAGAGAAAGCGAACGCGAACTGTCCCAACGGATTATTGGCATTGTTGTCTACGATGGCATCTCCAAAGTCGATGGTGTAAGTAATATCCTGTTTTATGGAATCCTGAAACTGAACTATTACCTTCTTACCGCTGGCTCTCACCTCGGGAGCCTCGGCTTGAGGAGGAGATATGATGACCTTCTCTGACGCCTTCTCAAGCTTGATGAACTCATCGAACTCTATGGTTACCTTCTTCTTGTTATAGTTGATGGCATTAGGCTCCGGAGTAGAACGAACGAACTTAGGCGGATCGTAATCCTCGGGACCTCCATCGGGAGTTCCCATGCTGGCACACGCATACATCGCAATGATGACCGACACCAATGCTATCCATCTTGGCAGGGGTTTCATGTTCCGTCTGTTATTCATATCACTTGTTTAGTTTCAACATTTCTTCTATATAATCGCGGTTGTTGCTTAGGCGAGGTACCTTGTGCTGTCCGCCCAACTTGCCTTTCTCTTTCAGCCAGTCGTGGAACAGGTTAGGACGAGCCACTATCAACTCCAGCTCTTGCAGTGTGATGTCTTTATGACGCTTGGCTTCATAGTCGGAGTTGATTTCCTGCAGAGAAGTATCGAGCACATGGCGGAAATGTTCTACAGAATCGGGCATGGTGCTGAACTCTATGAGCCACTGATGGCGGCACTTGGCGTTAGCGTCCATAAAGACCGGTGCGGCAGAGTACTCCAGTACTTGTGCTCCGGTAGCCGCGCAGGCACGAGCCAGACCCTTTTCGGCATTGTCTACCATCAGCTCTTCGCCAAAGGCATTGATGAAATGCTTGGTACGCCCTGAGATGATGAACTTATACGGGTCTTTCTGAGTGAACTTCACGGTGTCGCCCAGTATATATCGCCACAATCCGCACGAGGTGCTGATAACGATGGCGTAGTTCTTTCCTACCTCTACTCCGGTAAGCGGAACGATGTTAGGATGCGGATTGTCTATCTCTTCAAGAGGAATGAATTCGTAGAACACATCGTAGTCTATCATCAACAGCATGGCAGGGTCTGTAAGGTCGTTCTGTAATCCGAAGAAACCTTCGCTGGCATTATATGTCTCCATATAGTGCATCTTATCGCTGGTGATGATTTGCTTATATTGCTCACGATATGGGGTGAAGCATACGCCTCCGTGGAAGAATACTTCAAGATTTGGCCATACTTCATTAAGATGTTTGGCTCCCGTCTTTTCGAGTATGCGCTTGATAACTGCCAGCATCCACGACGGAACACCCGACAGGTTGGTTACATTCTGATGAATGGTGGTATCGGCTATGCGCTCTACCTTTTCTTCGAACTCGCTAAGCAAAGCTATTTCTTTGCTGGGCACACGGATAAGGTTTACCAGCGGATTGATGTTCTGTATCAGGATGGCAGACAAATCGCCTACCAGGCTATCTTTCAAGTTGTAGTTGGGGCTATGGCTTCCGCCTAAAATCAATCCCTTACCAGAGAAGAACTTACTGTCGGGGTTGATGCCAAGGTATAACGATACGGCATCTTTTCCACCCATGTAATGGATGTTCTTCAGTCCGTCGGGACTAACCGGAATAAACTTACTCTTATCGTTTGTAGTGCCCGATGACTTGGCATACCACTTTACCTGTCCCGGCCATAGTATGTTTTTTTCGCCGTGACGCATACGGTCTACATCACCCTTAATGTCTTCGTAAGTCTGGATGGGCACACGCTGAAAATCGGAGTACGACTGTATGTGCGCGTAATCATATTTTGTTCCCCATTCTGTGTGGGCTGCATTCTTAATCAGTTTTCGGAAAACCTGCTCTTGTAAGGCTTCGGCATGAGTATTGTATAATTCAATCTTTTTACGCCGTGGAGCGAAGAACTTTCCGACTAGCTTAGTTGAAACCATTTCTTCTTAACCTATTAATTCTTAATGTCACAAAGGTAGATGATTTTCTCGTTTATCAGATTATTTTCATGCGGGAAATAACAAATCTATTGTTTTTTCTTATACCTTTACCAATCAGTAAGAGAAATAATGAACAGCTATGAGAATCGGTATTTTAACATCTGGAGGAGATTGCCCCGGAATTAACGCAACAATCAGAGGGGTTTGTAAAACAGCTATAAACCATTACGGCATGGAAGTGTTTGGTATCCATAGCGGATTCCGCGGACTTCTGGACGACGACATTATCCAGCTTACGGATAATTCACTGTCGGGATTGCTTAACATGGGAGGTACCATACTGGGTACGTCGCGCGAGAAACCTTTCAAGCGTAAAGGCACCTCTTCAATGTCGGAAGATAAACCCGCTATCTTGCTTAATACTATAAAGAAACATCAGCTTGACTGCATAGTGTGTATAGGAGGTAACGGAACACAGAAAACGGCTGCCAAGCTGGCCGATGCGGGCGTGAATGTAATTTCTATTCCTAAAACCATTGATAACGACGTGTGGGGAACCGACGTTTCGTTCGGCTTCGATTCGGCCGTGTCTATCGCTACCGATGCCATAGACCGTCTGCATTCTACCGCCAGCGCACATCAGCGCGTAATGGTGATAGAGGTGATGGGACATAAAGCTGGATGGATAGCTCTTTACTCTGGTATGGCAGGAGGAGGCGACATTATTTTGCTACCCGAAATACCGTTCGACATTCACCGCATAGGCGACGCCATCATAGGACGACTGAAGAAGGGAAAGCCTTACTCTATCGTGGTAGTGGCAGAAGGAATACCTACCGTAGACGGAAAGAAAGCTGCGCAATATATAGCCGAAGAGATAGAATACGAAACCGGATTCGAGACTCGTGAAACCGTACTGGGATACATTCAGCGCGGAGGCTCGCCTACGGCATTCGACCGTAACCTGGCTACTCGCATGGGAGGTCATGCCACAGAGCTGATAGCTAACGGGCAGTTCGGACGCATGGTGGCGCTTAAAGGATCGGAAATATCTTCTGTACCACTGAACGAAGTGGCAGGCAAACTGAAGCTGGTAACCGAAGATCACGATTTGGTAGTACAAGGACGCCGCTTAGGAGTTTGTTTCGGATAATTAGCTGATTAGAACGGATAAAAAATTGGTTATTCAGATAAAGTGTCGTACTTTTGCCGGATAACCAATTAATATATATGTCAAACTAAGAATTTCATTCGATGAATTTTGTAGAAGAATTAAAATGGCGCGGAATGGTGCACACCATGATGCCGGGCACAGAAGAACTGCTGGAAAAAGAAATGGTAACTGCTTATGTGGGTATTGACCCTACAGCCGATTCATTGCATATCGGCCATTTGTGTGGTATCATGATGCTTCGTCACTTCCAGCGTTGCGGCCATAAGCCATTGGCTTTGGTAGGCGGTGCTACAGGTATGATTGGCGACCCCTCTGGTAAGTCGGCAGAACGTAACTTGCTCGACGAAGAGACCTTACGCCATAATCAGGAATGTATCAAAAAACAGTTGGGCAAATTCCTCGACTTCGAGTCGGACGCCCCTAACCGTGCAGAACTGGTGAACAACTACGATTGGATGAAAGACTTCACATTCCTCGATTTCGCCCGTACAGTGGGTAAGCACATCACTGTAAACTATATGATGGCGAAAGATTCAGTACAGAAGCGTCTGAATGGAGAAGCCCGCGACGGTCTTTCATTCACAGAGTTTACCTATCAGCTGTTACAAGGATATGACTTCCTGCATCTGTATGAAACTAAGAACTGTAAATTACAAATGGGCGGTTCGGACCAATGGGGAAACATTACTACCGGTGCCGAACTGATACGTCGTACCAACGGTGGCGAGGTATATGCGCTCACTTGTCCGCTTATCACTAAGGCCGATGGCGGTAAGTTCGGTAAAACAGAATCAGGAAACATTTGGCTCGACCCACGATATACTTCTCCGTATAAGTTCTATCAATTCTGGTTGAACGTAAGCGATGAGGATGCAAAACGTTATATCAAGATCTTTACTTCTCTTCCTAAAGAAGAAATCGACGCGTTGATTGAAGAGCACGAACAGGCTCCTCACATGCGTGTATTGCAGAAACGTCTGGCTAAGGAGGTAACTATCATGGTTCACTCTGAAGAGGATTATAACGCCGCTGTTGAGGCTTCGGGTATCTTGTTTGGTAACGCTACTTCAGAAGCGTTGAAGAAACTTGATGAGGATACATTGCTTTCTGTATTCGAAGGCGTTCCTCAGTTCGAAGTCGCTAAGGCTGACATCGAAGCTGGTATCAAGGCTGTAGATTTGTTTGCCGAAAAGGCTGTCGTATTTGCATCGAAAGGTGAAATGCGTAAGTTGGTTCAGGGTGGTGGTGTATCGCTGAACAAGGAGAAACTGGCTGCATTCGATCAGGAAATCACTTCTGCCGACTTGCTCGACGGTAAGTATTTGTTGGTTCAGCGCGGTAAGAAGAATTATTATCTGGTTATTGCCAAGTAATCAATTCCTAAGATAAAATAAAAATGGCTGCCGAGGCTTATGATAAGTTTCGGCAGCCATTTTTGTTTCTAAGCGGGATGTATTAATCCATCAGCAACTTCAGATGGTTGTTGTTAAGACGTGCACGGAGCCATTGCTCCATCTTCTTCTTCTCTGAAGCGGAGAGGGGCTTGCCATAATCTACTATTGCGAATATCAGTGTATCCACGCGTACGTTGTCTACGTTGAGGCGCAATCCTTTAGATAATGATATGGTTTTTACTTCGGGGAAGAGTACTTTCATTTCCTGTCCCATAGAAGTACTGACCAATCCGGCTCCAGAGAACTCTGACAACGCTTTTTGCAGTGAGTCTATCTGGTGGCGCTGTATGTTGAGCTGCTTTTCGCTGTTCTTGTAGAAGTCCTCCATCACCATCGACTTGATGTTTCTTATGTCTATCGAGTTGTTAGCGTTATTACCGCCTTGGTAAACCGACAGTTTGGTGTGCGACAGCTTATAGTCGGGCATTTTGTGTCGTGCGTTCTCCAACTGCTCATCGGTGACTTCTTTTCCTAACAGAACCACTTTTATCTCTTTTTTGTTATAAGAAATTTCCCTGCTTAATATCTGTGTTTCGGGGAAAGACAACTCAGACGAGATGAAGTTTTTGGCGGTAGTGTTGTATAAAGTTTCGCGCACAATGCCGTATGTAAGGTAAATAGCCGGGCACATGGTAGCTATGGTTACCAATACTATGTAACGCTTCACCAGTTTCTCGCGAGCCTTATCTACAAACTGCTTGTGCTGGAAGTGCATCATTCGCACTCCTATGTAGGTAGCAAGGCTGATGAATACCGAGTTGATGAAATACAAGTAAAACGCACCCAGGAAGTATAGCAAGTTTCCGGTAGCAAGTCCGAAGCCGGCTGTACAGAGTGGGGGCATCAAAGCGGTGGCGATGGCTACACCTGGTATTACGTTTCCTTTTTCCTTGGTAGAGAGTGCTACGATACCAGCCAATCCGCCCACAAGGGCTATGAATACATCGTAGATGGTGGGCGAGGTACGTGCCAACAGTTCGCTCTGCACTTCATTTAGCGGAGTGAAGGTGAAGTAAAGCGTAGCGGTGACTACGCTGAAAAGGGTGGCTATGAGGTAGTTCTTAAGTGAGCGTTTCATCAGTTCGAAATCGCTTATGCCGATAGAGAGTCCTACACCCATGATAGGACCCATAAGCGGTGAAATAAGCATGGCACCGATAATTACTGCCGTAGAGTTTACGTTGAGGCCCATAGAGGCTATGAACGTAGCGAATATCAATACCCACAGGTTGATACCCTTGAACTCAACTCCGTTACGGATGGACTCTACAGTCGCGCTTTCGTCTTCGCGGCTACGGTTCAGACTGAGGTAATTTCGGAAGAAATTCTTCAGCACGAAATTCTTTTCTCTTACTTCCATAGTGTGTATAGTTTAAAGTTACTTATTTCACGAATCGGTTGATTACAGGTATCGACTTCAGCGGAAGGTCGCGCTTTACTATGTAGGCCACGAATGCCAGCAGCAATACCGAGCGGAAGCACAGGCGAAGCCATACGTTGTCTATAGATACTGTTTGGTAGAGGGTATAAACCACGGCTGCCATAAGCAGATAAATAGCCATGCTGCGCAATGGATAGCTTACAGGGTATTTCTTCTGACCGATGATATACGACAGCAGGGTGATGATGCCATATCCGGCTACCGAAGCCCAAGCCGATGCCACATATCCGTAGGTAGGCACAAGCCATATGTTCAAGCCCAAGATAACGGCGCATCCTATTATGGAGAAATAAGCTCCCCAACGGGTTTCGTCGGTAAGTTTATACCAGAACGACAGGTTGAAGTAGATACCTTTAAAGATTTCGGCACCCATTACTATGGCTACCACGCTGAGGCCCTCCCAATAGTCGGAAGCTACCATGTATTTCAGAATATCCATATATCCCATTACGGCAAGGAAAGCCAGCAGAGAGAAGATAAAGAAATACTTCATGGCTGCCGAATACATATCCTTATTGTCGGCATCCTTGTTCTTGCCGAATACAAACGGTTCGTATGCGTAGCGGAAGGCTTGTGTAAACATCGCCATAACCATAGCTACCTTACTGGTGGCACTGTAGATGCCCAGCTGCACCAATCCTTCGTGACGATCGTCAAAAAGGAATGGATATATCATCTTGTCGATGGTTTGGTTAAGAATGCCTACCAGTCCGAATATCAGGATAGGGAACGAGTACGAAATCATTCGCTTCATCAACTCTGGTTCTATGCGATAGCGTAAGCCACGTAGTTCGGGGATAAAGAAGAACATCTGTACCGCCGAGATGATAAGGTTAGATACGAAGATGTATCCTACCAGATATTCGGGGTTATAGAACCACGATACAGAACCCGGAGCGTGTGCATAGAGCAGCGGACAAAGCAGCAGGAAGAACAGATTAAGCCCTATGTTTCCGATAATGCTGAACAGCTTTATGGCTGCGAACTTTATAGGGCGTTTCTTATATCGCAGGTAGGCGAATGGCATACACTGAAAAGAATCGAGAGCCACCACCAAAGCCATCATGGCTATATAGTCGGGATGGTCGGGGTACTCTAACAGCGTAGCTATAGGGTGTAAGAACGCAAGACACGCCACAATAAACATAAGCGACAGTCCGCCTACAAAGATTAGCACATTAGCGTAAACCTTCTGCGGGTCTTCATCACTCTTGTTGGCGAAGCGGAAGAATCCCGTTTCCATGCCGAAGGTAAGAAATACCAATATGAGGGCGGTATATGCGTACACATTCGATACAACTCCGTATCCTCCCGATGCTGCCGGTATAACCGCTGTGTATAGCGGCACGAGCAGATAGTTTAAAAACCGTCCTACGATACTGCTTAGTCCGTAGATAGCGGTGTCTTTTGCCAAAGATTTTAGTCCGGCCATATTGTTGTTTTTAGTCAAACAGTGTTCTTGTTTCGTTATACTTGCTCCGTCCCAGATGTTTGTAAGCCAGTTCGGTTACTTCGCGTCCGCGCGGTGTACGTTTTAAGAATCCTTCTTTTATCAGGAATGGTTCGTACACTTCTTCCACCGTTCCGGCGTCTTCGCCTAAGGCAGTGGCTATGGTGGTAAGTCCCACCGGACCGCCTTTAAACTTATCTATAATGGTACAGAGTATCTTGTTGTCTATCTCATCCAGTCCGTAGCGGTCTATGTTCAGAGCTTCCAGAGCATAGCGAGCTATCTCCAGGTCTATGCGTCCGCTTCCCTTCACTTGTGCAAAGTCGCGCACACGTCGAAGCAAGGCGTTGGCTATACGTGGTGTACCTCTACTGCGCGAAGCTATCTCGCCTGCAGCGTCAAAGTCGCACGGTATGCCTAATATGCCCGATGAGCGCAGTATGATGCGCGACAGCACGCTATCGTCGTAATACTCCAGATGCAGGTTGATGCCGAAGCGAGCACGAAGCGGTGCGGTGAGCAATCCGCTACGTGTAGTAGCTCCCACCAGAGTAAACGGGTTAAGGTCGAGCTGTATGCTTCTTGCCGACGGACCCTTGTCTATCATGATATCTATACGATAGTCTTCCATAGCCGAGTATAGATACTCTTCTACCACAGGGCTGAGGCGGTGAATCTCATCTATGAAAAGCACGTCGTTTGGCTCAAGGCTGGTAAGCACACCAGCCAAGTCGCCCGGCTTATCGAGTACGGGACCAGATGTTACTTTAAAGCCTACGCCCAACTCGTTGGCTATGATGTTACTCAGTGTAGTTTTTCCCAGTCCCGGAGGTCCATGCAGCAGAACATGGTCAAGTGCTTCGGCACGTAGTCTGGCGGCTTTAACGAAAATGCGCAGGTTATCTACCACCTTATCCTGTCCGCTGAAGTCGCCAAACTGCAACGGACGCAGCGCGTTCTCAAAGTCGCGCTCCTTACCTGTAGGCTGATAATCGCGTATATCAAATTGTTGGTTCTGATTTTCCATATAATGTCTCTTATTCGGAGTACAAAAGTACTAAAGATTTCTTAAAGCACCTATTATAAAGTTATGGCTCATTATTAGAAACTCTATTCTTGGAGCAAGTCGGCAGCTCAGTTGACCAATGTATATAAAGAAGTTCTGAAGAACTATTAATGAAGTTGTCTTACTTCGAACGATACGAGCGTTTACTTCGACCGAAGTAAACGCTCACTTCGAGTCGGTCAACGTGCTTACTTTGGTCGAAGTAAGACGACTTTGTTAAGACTTTTTCTCTCAGCTATATTATTTAAGGTGTAGAGTGATGAACAAATCCTTGAAGAAGAACTTTACTCCGTTACGGATTACTTTCCAATCGCGCGATAACGGTTTCTTCTTCATGGCACTTTTAAGTTTGAATTCTAATCTGTTTGTTATCCACTCACGCTTTTCTTCTTTGGACTGAGGTTTAAGTAAATCCATTCTATTCTGAGTGATTGTATTAAGAACCAGTTTCCTCTCTTCATTTAATAGGTTTGTTTCAATAGAGGATATTCCATCCATATAATATGCCGAAATGATTGATTCTATACCTTTGTAGGTGCATTTCTGATTGTACCATAATTCGAAAAAGTGTGCCCAGTCTGATATTATTTTTAATTCTTCATTATAAGGGTACTCTTTCAATAAGGATGTTTTGATGAATGTAGATTGGTGCTGTAGAGATGTATCTTTAATAAAAAGTAAAGACATGCGCTTAGGCGGAACGCAGAATTCTATGGAGTTATTATTCACTACGGCTGTTCGTCCAACACAATAATCAGTACCATCTAATTCTTTACAAGCATTTTCGAGAGAATAAGTTGATAAAAAGTGATCGCCAGAATTCATGAATATACAATACTCTCCATGAGCCATGCTTACACCTTTGTTCATGGCGTTATATATGCCTTTATCTTTTTCGCTTATCCAACGGTCAATGCCTTTTTGCGATTCAATGTATTCTTTGCTGCCGTCTGTTGAGCCTCCGTCTACTACGATATATTCAAAATCCTCGCAAGTCTGCGACAGTACCGAAGGGATGGTTCTTTTCAGACCTTGTAAGTTATTATGATTTATAGTAATAACAGTTACTTTCATATTGTTTTAGTATGTTGACACAATAGTTTGGATTATTTTATTCTTAAATAATGCGTAGGTAAAGAAATAAGTCTTTGATAAAGAACTTAAATCCGTTACGTATTAATTTCCAGTCGCGTGATAAGGGACTCTTTTTCATTGCACTTTCCAACTTAAATTTTAGTCTGTCTGTTATCCACTCACGCTTCTCTTCTTGGGTTCGGGGAATTATCAGATCTGCTTTATTTCCTAAGATTCTGTTGATAACCAATTTCTTTTCTTCGTTAATAGTATCTCTCTGAGCAAATGATATTCCGTCAAAATAGAATACGGAGATAATGTATTCCATTGCTTTATAAGTGCATTTTTTGTTATGCCATAATTCAAAAAAGTGTGACCAGTCTGATATTATTTTTAATTCTTCATCATAAGGATGCTCTTTCAGCAAGGATGTCTTGATGAAAGTAGATTGATGCATTAAAAAGTTGTTTTTAATAAAGAGTAAAGACATTTTTGTAGGTGGAACCATGAACAACATGGAGTTGTTGTTTTCTATAACTGCTGTTCGTCCTACGCAATAATCTGTTCCGTCTAATTCCTTATAAGCGTTTTCCAGAGAATAAGGAGAGAAGAAATGGTCGCCCGAATTCATGAATATGCAATACTCTCCGTGTGCCATGCTTATACCTTTGTTCATGGCATTATATATTCCCTTGTCTTTCTCGCTAACCCACTGGCTTATGCCTTTTTGCGATTCTATGTATTCTTTGCTACCGTCTGTAGAGCCTCCGTCTACTACGATATATTCAAAATCGTCGTAAGTTTGCGATAGGACTGAAGGTATGGTTCTTTTCAGACCATGCAGGTTATTGTAGTTTATAGTGATAACAGTTACTTTCATCTTGCTTTAATATGTTTAAATATAAACGTGTTTGTTGTAAATAGACTGCTTTTTAGAAGCATTTATTTCTTTTTTGCCGTCGTCAAGAGGCGGTATAAGCCGAAGCAATGAAGGCACAACCATCGGCGTAGGGCGCGATAAGGCGAATGCAGCAAAAGGAATTTGCCGTTCACATTGTGTCTAAGAAAGCTTGCTATTAGGCTGATGCTTTCTTGAGAGGCGTCATTGCGCAGGCATTCATCTATTACCCCCATGTATTTCTTGGTAAGTGTAGTAGACGCTCCTTTCCATAAGCCTTTCGACTGGGCGAAGTGGTATTGTGCGTTCAACGCTTCCAGATAGTCGAGTTTGTTCTCAATAGAAAAAGAAGCCCGTACTATACTGGTATCGCTTGTGCAATAATGATATAGCGACTCGTCTATGCAGATTATCCGGCTTGCCTTATCGAACAGCCTGAACATTACGGCTACATCTTCAAAATTCTTGTGTTCTGGAAACCGTACATCGCTGAATAATGAGCGGTGGAATAGATTATTCCATAAAAAGTTCTTTATTTCTTTATCGCGGAATAGCAATTCTAACGCTTCGTCATGACCGAAGGTTCCCTTGGCTCTGTGTTTGGGGAGCTTATTATCATTGAAGAAATAAGAACATTGTGCTATCTCGGCATGTTGTGATGTACAGACTGTATGAAGCCGTTCGTACATATTGGCTTCTATCCAGTCATCGCTATCTACAAATCCTATCCACTCTCCTGTAGCCAGTTCCAACCCTTTGTTTCTGGTGTACGATCGTCCGGAGTTAGTTTGTGTAACAAGCCTGATACGTTTATCGGCCGATGCCATGCCCTCACACAAAGAGTAAGAATTATCGGTAGAGCCATCGTTGATTACGATGATTTCCAAATCTTTGAAAGTCTGGTTACAGATAGAAGAAAGACATTTCTCTATTGTCTTTTCTGCATTATAAACCGGAACGATAACACTAATTTGTGGGGTATTCATGGACGGGGTTTTCTTTCTTGCAAAAGTACTATATATTTTCTACTTTTATTCAATTTTTGTACATTTGTCATTAAACTTAATGATAGAAGAGATATGGCAAAGCAAGGAATATCTGTAGTAATCAATACATATAATGCTGAAAAGTTTCTGCCGGAGGTGTTAGAGTCTGTAAAGGGGTTCGATGAGATTGTAATCTGCGATATGGAAAGTACTGATAAGACAGTTGAGATATCGGAATCTTACGGTTGCAAGGTGGTGACTTTCCCTAAAGCTAATCACCATTCGGCCGAGCCTGCCCGTACGTTTGCTATTCAGAGTGCTTCATGCGACTGGGTGCTCGTTATAGATGCCGATGAGCTTGTTACTAAAGAGCTGAAAGATTATCTGTACCAGCGAATACAGCAACCCGATTGTCCGGCTGGAATATGGATTCCGCGTAAGAATTACTTTATGGGCAAGTTTATGCATTGCCATTATCCCGATTATTTGTTACGCTTTTTCCGCCGTGAAGGTACGGTGTGGCCTCCGTATGTACATACGTTCCCTATTGTAGAAGGTAAGCAGGAACGGATAGACAAACGACGTATGGAACTTGCCTTTATTCATCTTGCTAATGATGGCGTGAAGGATATAATAAGGAAAACCAACGAGTATACCGAAAACGAGCTTGAGAAGAAGAAAGACAAGCATTATGGCGCTATGGCGTTTCTCTATCGTCCGCTATTCCGTTTTGTGAAGGCTTATCTGCTTAAGGGAGGGATACGCGACGGAAAAGCAGGCTTTATAAAAGCCTGCCTCGAAGGATATTATCAGTTTATAATGCTGTCTAAGATTGCCGAGCGGAAGAACTCAAGAAAGTAGCGAGGATACGAGGTGCTCTATTTTGACCATGGACACCTGAATATCGAAATTCTTTATTTGCTCTTTCATGTTGCTTGTCAACTCCTCACGGTATTCAGTATCGGAGAGTGTACGCTCTATGGCGGTGGCCATAGCTTGTTCATCGCCAATGGGCACCAAAGCTCCTGCCTTGCCGAATGCCAATATCTCTTCTGGTCCGGTGGGGCAGTCGGATGATACGATGGGACAGTTAAGAGCCATCGCTTCTATGAGCACTATACCGAAGCCTTCGAACTTGGAACTTAACACGAAGGTGCGGCAATGCTTCATCCAGGGGTACGGATTTATCTGCTTCTTCAGGAAGACCACTCTGTCTATTATATTCAATCTTTGACAAAGGTTCTGTAAGTCGGTTCTGCTTTTGCCTTCGCCTATAACATACAGGTCTTCTTTTATCGCATATTTGTCTACCAATATCTTATACGCTCTGATTAGGGTGGAGAGGTCTTTTTGGCTCTCTTCAAGTCGCTGTACCGCCAATATATACGGGCGGTTTATCAGTGGCGAGTTTACCGGTTCTTCTGCTTTCTTGGCGATGGTAGCCGTATCGAAAGCGTTGTATATGGTTACGAACTTGTCTTTCAGTGCCGGATACATCTCTATGCCTTCTTCTTTCATGGCATCGCAGATGGTTACAATCTTATCGTACACCTCCATTTTACGGCCAAGGCGTTCTAACTTACGTTTGTTTCCGTTGTGATATTGGCGGAAACTGAAATGGAAGAACGATATCTTTGGTATCGGGCAATTTTTCAGGAACGAGTAAAAGGTAGAGTCGAAGTCGATAACTATATCATTCTTCTTTATCAGCTTGTTCAGGTTTCGCTGTTGGATTATACGGCGCATGGGGCTTAGCACCATCTCATCGTATGTCTTGATGAACGGAGACACCTTCTTTATGCTACGCTGCTTTCTGTAGTTTATAAGGAAGTGTTTCTTTACCAGATAATGCACGGAAATATCCGAAGGTACACTATGGATATACGTTTCCTGTTCCTCCATGCAAGTACCAATAGCCAAGCTTATGGTATATTTCTGACGGTCGATTTTCTTCAGATACTCAATTAGTATCGTGTCTATTCCTCCTTGCAACAAGCGGTTGACAATGATTAATAGTCTCTTCTTCATAAAAAGGTTTTTCTTTGTAGTGATTCTCCTTATACTCTTAGTTATTAGTGCGACAGGTTACGAGGGTTCTGTTATACTCCCATAAACAAATCTTCGAAGTGGCAGAAGCAATCTTTGGTCAGTGTCTTGTCTTTATCTACAATGTGGTAGATGGGCACGTGGCGATAGAATGACGCAACCAGCGAGAACGAACTTTTTGTTCCCATAATGTAATCGCATTGCGACAGCATGTACAGGTCTTCTGCTTCACTTCCTCTGAATAAATGCACGGGGGCACCGATTTGCTGCTTGTATAATGGAAGATTTAACATTTTATCGTTAGTGCAGATGAAAACAGAGACCTTTTTATCGGGAAACAAGGCTATGAATTCATTGATGAGGCGTATGTATGTATCGTCGTTGTAGAAATATTTTCCACCTTGAAATTTAGCGTAATCCCCTCTGCGTATATGTACCGCCAAACGGATATCCGACGGTTCGCAGGTCTTGAAGAAATTGTCTACCGGAGTCTTTATTTTCTCTTTGATTTCGAACATGCGGCGTATCTCGCTTTCATATTTGAAGAACAAGTCCGGATGACGGAAACTCCATCCGCTAATGGCTATCATCTTATCGTGCTTAAGGTGCTCTACTGCCTCGGGAGTGATTTCTTCGGGCAACTCCATCCATAAATGTTTTATGAGGTGAAGCTTGATCAGCATTTTGGCGAAAAGATAAACAAACCAATTGTGGTAGGGGCGGTTGCACAATTCGAAGTACTGGTATTTGTATGCGAATCGCATGGAGATTACTTTTATTTTGTTTTCTCTTCCCCATGCATATATATGTGCATACTGCAGGATATTGTTGCACATCTGTCCGTAACCTTTTACAAAAATCATAAATGCTTTCAGAATATAATGTTAAACTTCTCGTCTTAATAGTGCAAAGATAAAGATTATTCTGGTTACTTTTGCGTAAAAAGTGAAACCTTATCATTACCGCCTCATTAAATAGAATAGAAATACAGGGTATGAATAAAAAATATTTCGTTTCTTACGGAGACACCAATTATACAGAGTCGCTTAACCGAATAGGACGCGAAGCCGAGTCGCTTGGCTTGTTTGATGAAGTAAGGCTTTATTCAGACAACTCGTTACCTGAGCCGTTTAAGGGCTACACGCAGCGGTATAAGCGTGGCGGTGGCTACTGGATGTGGAAACCGTGGGTTATTCATGATATGCTTGAGCGCATGGACGAAGGCGACATTGTGGTGTATGCCGATGCCGGCTGTACGCTTTTGCCTCATTCTGACTGGAACATGTATTTCGGCAGACTGGAGAAAAAGGATAAGGAGGCGATATTTTTTATAGCTGAAGGGAAGAACAGACGGTGGTGCAAGCGCGATGTGTTCAGTTTCTTCACTCCTAAAGATGATAGTTGGAAAAATGCAAATCAGATACAGGCTACGTTTTTCATAGTGCGTAAGAGTAGGGGTAACGCTGTATTCAGCAGGTGGTACGATGTGGCTCTTAATCATCCGGAGCTTTTCATTGATGTGTGCCACGATGATAAGTGTAATGAGGCTCCTGCATTTAGAGAGCATAGGCACGATCAGTCGGTGCTGACGGCGTGCGTATGTACGGCTCCGAAGTTAAGTGATTTCCTGTTTATGCCAGAGAAGATGGAGAAACGATATCCGGATGGACAAGCGTTATTAGCTTCGCGCATATCTGCTACGGAGCGACGTGGCGTTAATGTAGCGTGTGCTCCTCAAAACAGGTTGGTGGCTTTCTTCAAATTGAATATAGTGAAGCCTTTGCAGCGGTGTAAGACTTTATACTATTTCCGCCGGAGCAGACTGCTCAACCGTTAAGGTTTGCTGAGCCGTTTCTTACGTTCTTCTTCGGTGAACATGCGGTTGAATTCTTCGCGGGTACGTTTCCAGCGCTTATGGCTCCATAGCCAGTACTGTGGCGCACGCTGTATGTTTTTCTCTAACAAGCGGAAGTACTGTTCGGTAGCGAAGAACACCGGATGCTCATTCAGCGAGTCGGCTATCTTTATGAATCTGGCAACGTAATATCCGCGGCGTGGACGCTCTACGTCGATGTAATATACCGCTGTATCCATTATCTTGGATATACGCTCAGCTCCGGTAAACACCGGGGTATCGTGATGAAGGAAGTCTGCCCAATAGTGTATGTTGTTATATCCCGGCACTTGGTCGGCTATGTATCCTACTATATTCTTTCGTCCTTCTTTCTTCCATTTCAGAATGGTGAGAAAGGTATCATCCATCTTGATAGATTGTGCTTTGAAGCGTCCGCGCATGTATAGAAATAGGCGGTCGAGCGTAGCGTTTTCTAATGGATGATATATCTGTCCGCATTGTTCGTCAAGATGAAGTCCTAACGAGCTAATCCACTCCCAGTTGCAGTAATGTCCTAAGTAAATCGATACGGAACGCCCATTGGCGAAGTCTTCTTTTACTTGGTCTATGCCTTCAAATTTCATTCGCTTACGAATGTTTTTTTCGCCCATAGAGAAGAACTTCAAGGTCTCTACTATATAGTCGCAGAAGAACGAATAGAAATCTTTGGCTATGCGTTCTATCTCGGCTTCGCTTTTCTCGGGGAATGAGCTTCGCAGGTTAGCGTATACCACACGTCGGCGGTAGCGTACCACATGATAGACGAGATAGTACAACCCGTCGGACAGACGGTAGAATACCCATAAAGGCAAAAGAGAGATGATAAACCACAGTGCGAAAGATAGATAGTATGTAAGATTCTTCATTATCGGTTGTGTGCGATGGATTTGATTCTTGATACGATTGTTTCAGGGCGAATGTTTCTGAGGCACTCATAGTAGCCTTTGGCGCAAGGCTTGTTTCCGTAGATAGAGCAAGGACGGCACGGCAGGTCAACCTGTACGGCGTTGCTTTCAGATTGTCCCCATCCCATGAAGCCAGCGTACGGGTGAGTGGCTCCCCATATTGAGACTACAGGAGTGCCTACCAAAGACGCCAAGTGCATATTGCCAGAGTCCATAGATTCCATTACGTCGAGCCGGCTCATCAATACCAGCTCTTCGTCCATTTTCAGTTTTCCGGCTACTGATATAACGTTGGGGAACTTCTTCTCCCATGCGTTTAGTATCTCTTTCTCGTGTGCGCCTCCGCCAAAGAGGAATACCCTGCATGCAGAGTCGGCCGACAAGGAGCGTATCACTTCTTCTTGCAACTCTATGGGGTATATCTTTCCTTGATGCGCGGCGAACGGAGCGATACCTACCCAGTAGTTACCGTTCTTTTCGCCCGTAAGACTGTTTACTGCAGGGCATGATATTTCGCCTGCATCAGGATATATGGATTTAAATTCTGGTTTGAATGGAAAGCCCAAACGCTGTAACACGTCGGTGTAGCGTTTGAAAGATGTGTCTTGCTGAGTCTTTACTTTATGATTTAAAGATGTCAGTTTCCGTTTCCCCTTTCTGCCTTTGTCTATGTGTGCCACCTTTGTTCCGCTAAGCAGGAATCTCCATCGCAGGAACTTAGAGCGCAACACATCGTGCAAGTCGGCTATGGCGTCAAACTTCTCTTCTTTCAGTTCAGAGTACAGTTGTGCCAATCCCTTTATGCCTTTATAATCATTCTTCAGGTCTACCCCTCTGAACGTGATGTTCTGCGGAGCCTCTTTAAACAATACGCCCATCTGCTTACGGCTAAGCACCACCAGCTGATGCTGTGGATACTGACGGGCGAAAGAGAACAATACCGGCACGGTCATGGCTACATCGCCGAGTGCGGAGAAACGGATAACTAATATCTTTGACATGCTTTATTATTTCTGCTGTCCGTACAAAACAGGGTTCAATGCAGGGTCGTTATACATCTTCATCTGTTTGTAAACCTTCATGTATTTACGTCCCGCTTCGATATCTGCGATAAGTTGGTCGATAGCTGCAGAAAGGTCTTTCTTCTGTTCAAGAAGCACGTTCAATTTCTTTTCGCACTGAGCGTGATGCTCGGGGGTAGTGTCTGTACGTTCTACTTCCTTACGCATGTGATAGATTTTAAGCGCAAGAATAGAAAGACGGTCGATAGCCCACGCCGGACTTTCGGTGTTGATGGTAGCTCCTTCTACCGGAGTAACGTCTTTATATTTGTCGAGGAAGTAGCTGTCAATAAGCTCAACCAAGTCTGTACGGTCCTGGTTAGATTTGTCGATACGACGTTTAAGCACCAAAGCGACCTCCGGATTAATGTTCGGATCGCGAATGATGTCTTCAAAGTGCCACTGTACAGTGTCAATCCAGTTTTTCAGATACAAATAATACTCTATACTTTTCACCGGATACGGGTTATTGATAGGAGTGTCAACATTGTCTGTTCTGTGATAATCGTCTATTGACTCTATAAATATAGGATTGCAAAGTTCTGTAAAAGTCATATTCGCCTAATGTTTAAGGGTTAATAATAAAAACAAAGCTAAACATTATTTTTATCATTTGCAATCTGTTGCAATTAATTTTGGAATCGGGGTGTAAACACGGGGTAGGCTTTAATAAGAAAAACCGGCCCGTTCTCTGTAGAGAACAAGCCGGTTCGATAACTTAAAACTTGCAATTTGTAATCTATTTCAAAACCCGTCGTATGAAATCTATATGTTATTTACCTATTGATTTTTTCCATTCGGGATATGCCTTCAGTGCCTTTTCGGGCCAGTATCCATACCAGTCGTATCCGGTGCGGCGTTCGGGGTCTACGTCGGCCAGTCGCCATACTTTCTCGCCAGAGCGTTTAGCCATGAATGGAGTGTTGTCCTTAAGTTCATAATAGCGTGCCCACATAGGTTTGGCTGAGGGGTCTTTTACCACTACATTATCGTAAGGATATTCATGGTTGATGATTTTGTCTTTAGGTATAGCTACGTGCTCTACTTTCATGCCTTCAATCTTGTTCTTCTCAAGCCATGCTATAGCGCAGTCTACAGCCTCTATCACTTTCTTCGACGGGTGCTGTATTCCCATCAAGAACATTATGATTTCAGTGCTTTCCCATGCGGTTATTCCGGGAAGCTCGAATGTGCGGGCCTTTACGGGTTCAAAAGTTACGTTGTCGTACTGCTGTGCCCAAATGGTCTTTACTCCGTTTTGCACATATTGGGTTTTAAGCACTACGTCAAGTCCTTTTTTATACGCCTTTTTGATTCGTTTCATATAGCTCTTGTCGAGCCACAAGAAGCTGTCGTCGCCTTGCAGAATGTTACGTAGCAGTTCAAGTGCTCCTGTAGTAACGTCATCGTTGAAAGTGATGGCGTCTACATCCCATCCTCTCCATCCACCGTTGGTCTTTTGAGTGTTGAGCAGATAGTCCAGTCCTTTTTCGGCGGCTTCGCGATACTTTTCTTTATGTGTCAAAGTATACGTATCGGCCAGGTATTCTATCTGGGGGAACGTGTTACGGTTGTCGAGTGTGCTTCGGCGAGCGTGATCGTTTAATGTAGCTTTTACGGAGTCAATGTTCAGTTCGCCTACCCAGTCCATGTTCTTCAGCCATCCTCCGTCTTCGTTCTGATAACCTATCAGGTTGTCGGCTATCTTCTCGTATTCAGATTCAGCATAGCGGTGATACGTACGTATGGGGTGCAATAAGTTCCAGTGGTGTATACCGTCTTGAAGAGCTTCGGTAGAAGGGCTTTTCTGTGCCCACAAGAATGTGGGCAACAGCAAAGCTCCGATTATCAATTTTAGATTTTTACTCATCGTTTTAATTATTAAAATCCAGGATTCTGTGCAACAGCTTCTTTGTTACGGTTGATGGCATCCAATGGGATAGGACGCAAAATCTTGTAGTTTCCGTCTGTTCCTTGGAAGTCGCTAACCTTGATGTTATCGTGGTTATAACCCTTACAAGTCTTGCCGTTATATGTTCCGTTAGCAACGTATTCTATCAGTCGGCCTGTACGTTTCAAGTCCATCCAGCGGTGCATTTCGCCAGCCAGCTCTCTTGCACGTTCGTCCAAGATGAAGTCGATACCAGCTTCTCCGCTCAACTTGCTTTCTGGTACTGACAAGTCGTAACCAGCTTCAGCCGCACGTTTTCTTACAGCGTCAACTTTTTCTTTAGCCTTGCCTGGTTGGTTCATCTTAACATAAGCTTCGGCAGCCACCAAGTAAGTTTCGCCCAGACGAGCCAAGATGATATCGTGAGTACTACCGTTCATTGAGAAAGGTGATGAAGGATCATCAAACTTCTTGATACATGCTACACCGTAGTCTTGAGTACACTTGTCGGCATAGCTGTTTGAAGCTCCGAATCGGTCTAAGCCTTCCGGCTGCATCTTAACAATAACTGTAGTATCTTCGTCGAAAGTCGGGGTCTTTGCCTTCCATGCCTCGATGTCTTCGTCTGTCATCCATGAAGGAGCGTAGAAGTACTTCATAGGAGAAGTTGTAGGACTAGTATAATAGTCGTAGTAGTATTTATGCAATTCAAGCATGAATGTACCTGCATATCGGCCATCGCCCTTTTCGAACAACTGATGCAATCTTACAGTCGGTGCAAGATATCCGGCATTATATTTGTTCTTTTCTTCGGCTCCACCCAGGTAAACGCCGAACATAGACTGCTGCATGTTACCATTTTTAGTGATGTCTTCAAGAGAAGCGGAGCTGTATTGTACAGACCAAAGTATTTCGCTGTTCTCTTCATTGTCGATGCTGAATACTTTTTCGAACGGAATGCTCAATGCTTCATTGTTGATAGCTTGTTCTGCATACTTGGCAGCGTTGCTGAAGTCGTTGGCATCGGCGAATGATTCATATCCGCGAGCCAAGTAAGTCTTAGCTAAGAAGTGAAGAGCGGCACGCTTGTTGGCACGTCCGAAGTCTCCGCCAGTTGTTTTGCTGCGTTCCAACAAGTGTGAGTTAGAAGAAGCCAAGTCGGTAAACTCGTCGATTACGAACTGATATACAGTAGCGGCATCAGTACGTGCATGACTCATTTCGGCGGTTGAGAACATTTGCTGCTGCAGAGCTACAGCGCCAAATTGCTGTACCAACAGGTAGTAATAGTAAGCTCTGATAAAACGAGCTTCGTCAATATACTGAGCTTTTACAGATGTTTCGGCTGTAGTGCCTCCGTAGTAGATAACACTATTAGCTTGCTGTATACCTTTGAAACATTCAGTGTAGAACTTCAATACATCACCGTCGGCAGAGTTGTATGAAGAGCCATACAAACCGATAGCGTCTACACCCTGTTTACCACCGGCAAACAAGTCGGTACCTGCGCTAAACACCCAAGGTGCTTCTCCGTATACGCTACGGAGTGAAGAGTATGTAGAGTTCAACAGGCTGTTGAATCCGGTCGAAGTATTGTAAAAGTCGCCAGAAGGAACATCCGATTTGTTGTCTTGATCCAAAAAGTCGGAGCAGCTGCTAGTTGCAAATCCTAAAAGGCAAGCTGCGATATATATTATTTTTTTCATTGTATTTCTGTTTTTTTAGAATTTCAAATTAACACCTACTTGATATGTGCGTGAGCTTGGACCACCTGTACCGTCGTTCAGCTTAGCGTCTGCCCATTCAGGATCGAATCCTTTATAGTCAGTAAATGTGAACGGATTCAATACGTTTACGTAAAGACGAAGACTTTCAACTCCAAGTTTAGACATCCATGTCTTAGGGAATGTGTAACCTAAAGTAATGTTCTTAACTTTCCAGAATGAGTTGTCTACGTATGAGTTGCTTGCATAAGTAGTCTGCTTGTCAGTACCCCAACCGATACCACCACCGTAGTTGTTAGATCCGGTGTTAGTAGGATAAGGATAAGAACCGTAGTGAGTTTCAGTAGTCAAAGTATAGCCTTTACCGTCAGCGTTAAGAACCGGAGTTCCTGCCGGGATGTAGTAATCCATTTTCAGCTTGTTACGTCCACGGTCTTTGTAGTTGGTAAATTCAGCCATGAACGGGCTGGCTACCTTACAGCCTTGTTTAGTGTAGATAGAGAATGAGAAGTCGAAGTTCTTATATGTCATGTTCGATGAAATGCTACCGCTCCAAGTAGGCAGTGCGTGTCCTAATACTACAAGGTCGTTTTCGTCGATTACTCCATATCCTTCTTCGCCCGGCTGCTGCTGGTCTTTAATTTTCATTTCACCTTCGATGAACTTAGTCTTGATGGCTGAGTTGTTAGCGTATGCTTTAGCTTCTTCGGCAGTACATACACCGTCGTATTCATAGTCGTACAATACATCGATAGGTTGTCCGATGAACCATTTGTTTGCTACCAAGTCTTCTTTTCCACCGTTCAACTCAAGGATTTCGTTCTTGTTAGTAGAGAATGAGAATGTAGTGCTCCAGAAGAAGTTCTTAGTCTGTACGTTTGTTGTAGTAAGAGCAATTTCAAGACCTGTGTTCTTAACTTTACCTACGTTGTTCATCATGGCTCCTGTAGAAGAACCCAGTTCCAACGGAGTCATCTGCTCCATAAGCAAATCGCGAGATACTTTGTTGTACCAGTCGATAGTACCGCTGATACGGTTATTCAAGAATCCGAAGTCCAAACCTACGTTGAATTCTCTTGTCTTTTCCCAAGTAAGGGCAGTGTTGGTGATACCGTTTACACCGTAACCAGTAGCAGGTGTGCTGCCGAAGTTGTACCAATATTTAGTACCTGCAAGAGCCTGAGTATCGTAAGGACCTACGTTAGCGTTGTTACCTGTCAAACCTACACTGGCTCTCAGTTTCAAGTTGCTTACCCAGTCTACTTTCTTCATGAAGTCTTCTTCGCTGATACGCCAAGCCAAAGCCATTGACGGGAATGCACCCCAACGGTTTTCTTTCTGGAACTTAGAGCTACCATCCCAACGACTTGATACAGTAGCCAAGTAACGTCCTTTATAGCTATAGTTCAAACGAAGTACGTATGACAGCATAGTGATTTTCTTGTAATAGCTTTCTGCGTTAGTGAAGAACTTGGCAGAACCTGTGTTGTACCAGTCTACATCGAACGGCATATCGTTAGCAGTGATGCCATCGCCTTCGGTAGTTGAGCTGTATACACTGAACAAAGCCAATGCGTTGAGGCTGTGATCACCAAATGTCTTCATGTAGTTAGCCTGAGTATCCCAAGTATAAGTAAAGCGGTCTAGGTTAGTGATTGTCGCCTTATTATATTTTTCACCAGTATCAGGGTTCTTAGATGAGTATTGGCTTTCTGTGTAAACTCCATAGAACTGTCCCTGCTTGCTGCGGTCGTAAGTAGGAGAGAATGTAGTTTTCAAGATCAAGTCCTTAATAGGAGTGAACTGCAAGTAGATGTTACCCATTACATTGTATTGGCGAGTCTCGTCCTTAGAGTTCTGGCGGTCAACCAACGGGTTAAGAGTAGAAGTGAAACCGTTGCCGTTAGGGAAGATAGCAGCGTCTTTAGCAGGCTGAAGAATCAATTCGCCTTTGTTTTCTCCTTCCCAGTAGTAAGGTTCCCAGTACGGGTTAGCGCGGAATCCGTTCAATACAGAGTTCTTGCTTCCGTAGTCTTTCAGTGATGTAGACAAGTTAACCAAAGCACCAACTTTAAACATGTCGTTAATCTTGTGGTCAACGGCAGCTTTCAAGTTCCAGCGTTCGTATGAGTCGGCCAAGATACCGTCTTCTTTCTGATAACCCAAACCTACACGGTAAGATACGTTGCGTGCGTTACCTGCAATATTAAGGTAGTGGTTTTGCTGCTGTCCGTCGGTAGTAACCAAATCGGGCCAATCCTGATAGCTCTTGCTAAGGAATGTTTCCATCATTCTTGGACTGTTGTTACCCCAGAATGCCTTCCAGTCTGAATCTTTCATCTGATAAGTAGGATGACCGTCGGCATCTGTAGACTTCAATGTAGTGTAACGCTGGAAACGATAGTTTGTCCATTCGTCACCGCTCATGAATTCAGGCATGTTGGCAACACGCTTCCATCCATAATAACCATCGTAAGAAACTTTAGCCTTTACGTCTTCCATGCTAGCGGTACCAGCTTGCTTGGTAGTGATCATTACCACACCGTTAGTAGCGCGAGAACCGTAGATGGCTGTAGAAGAAGCATCTTTCAAGATATCAATCTTTTCAATGTCGGCAGGGTTCAAGAAATCCATGTTGTCGCAAACCACACCATCGATAACGTACAGCGGAGAACCTCCAGCCATAGAACTCTTACCACGGATAGCGATGTTGAATCCTTCACCTGCACGGCTTGAACTTTGTGAGATGTCTACACCGGCTACTTGTCCTTGCAATGACTCCATTACAGAAGTAGCACCTTTGGCCAAGATGTTTTCGCTTTTTACGCTTCCTACAGAACCGGTTACATCCGATTTCTTCTGAACGCCATAACCAACAACCACAACTTCATCCAAAGTCTCAGTGTCTTCTTTTAATACGAATGCGATGACTTTCTGTGCACCTACTTTTACTTCTTGTTTTACATAGCCAATGTATGTAACTGTAAGTACGTCGGTGTCTTTTACATCATTTAGAGTGAAATTACCGTCGAAATCGGTAATAGTACCGTTAGTTGTACCTTTTACAAGTACGTTTACTCCAATCATCGGCTCTCCGGAGGAGTCTTTTACTGTACCTTTTACTTGTCTCGCTTGTGCGAAAGCAAATACGCTGATCATACTCAATAATATGAGCGAAAACAGCTTTCTCGTAAATTCGTTTGTTCGAATCATAGTATTTTTATTGTTTTTTTGAATTAGAAATAAGGTTCTTTCATAAACCTCGGTGGCAAAGGTAGGTTTGCAATGTTCCTAATATGTGGAAATTCTGTTTTGTTTTGTGCAAAAATCACCTGAATGTGTACGATGGGGGTGCGGAATATGCTAAACAACATATTTCGAGCGTTTTAGAGCTTGTTTTAGGCTATGTGGAAGTGGAATTATCGATATTAAGCCGATACTTAAGCTCTTATAAAATGATGTGGAATATTAATTTTTCTACCCGTTTTTAAGTAGTCGCTTGCTGAGATAGCGCACCGGATACCATACGGAAAGGAAGCCTACAGCCAGCACGGTAACGAACACAATGGCTACGTCGGCAGCATGTACGCTTACGGGATAGGCGTTGACGATAAAACTTCCGGAGTCGCCTAATGATATCAAACCATACTCTTGTTGAAGCCAGCAAAGCGTCAGTCCCAGCACTACGCCGATAGAAGCTCCGGCAAAAGAAATGAGGCGGCCTTCGAACAAGAAGATACGTGTAATCTGCTTGTCGCTCGCTCCTAAGTTACGCAGGGTAACCACGTCATCGCGCTTATCGATTATAAGCATGGATAATGACCCTATGACATTGAAGCAGGCTATCATCAGGATGAATGTGAGGAATAAATAGGAGATGAATTTCTCTATCTCCATGATTCGGTATGTGTCGGCTTGTTGCTCGTAACGGTTTTGTACGCGGAAATCATCGCCTAGCTGTTTCTGGATTTCTTTCTTTACGGCATCGGTGTTTGTTCCGGCTTTCAGTTTTAAGTTGACGGCAGTTGCTCCGGTAGTAGTCTGGAATATCTTTCGGGCAAACTGCAGCGATGTAAGTATGTACGAAGCGTCGTATTTCTCTTGGTTTACGGCGAATACCAGTCCCGAAGAGAACAAGTCGCCGGTTACGAATGCCGTAGACGGGTTGGCAAGGTTGACTTTCGCGCCTCGGCGTGGGGCGTAAATCTCCAACGGGTCGAGGAAGCGTATTCCGCTGCCCAATGTAGACATGAGTTGTATGCCTGGAATGGCATAATTGGCTACCTCATCATGCAGCAGCAAGTTGCCCTGACCGTATAAGATGCTGTCGATAGGAGTGAGCTGGTCAAAATTGTCTTCTATCCCTTTCAGTGTAGCCATAGCTTGTTTCTCACCATATTGTACCATTACGTTGTCTTCTAATGACAATGAGTACACTTCTATCTGCGGAAGTTCTTTCAGTTGCAATAAGCGTGAGTCTTCGCTATCTATGAGCTTTCCTTTTGCAGCCGTTATCTTCAGCTCAGGGTCGAATGCCGTGAAGAAAGTGGCAACCAAGTCCTGAAATCCGTTGAACACGGAGAGTGTACAAACCAGTGCCAGCGTAGCAAGCGATACTCCGCATACAGATATTCCGGAAATGATGTTTATGGCATTATGCGATTTCTTGGAAAGCAAGTACCGACGGGCAATGTAAAAGGGAAAGTTCATGGTCTATTAAAAAATGGAGGGCGTGTCAAAAAACATACAAGTAACATTGCTTTTTTTGACACACCCTCCTTATATATACGTTATACGTTCGTTATTTTTTCAGCAACTCATCAATGTGTGCCGCATAATCCAGAGAGTCATCAACGAAGAACTTCAGCTCAGGAATGATGCGCAACTGATGGCGAACACGGTTTCCCAACTCAAAGCGTATAGCTTTCATGTTGTCATTGATGTTCTTCACGATTTCTTCGCTTCTTTCAGAAGGGAATACGCTGAGATAAACACGAGCGTAGCTCATGTCGGGGCTGATGCGGACAATGCTGACTGATACTAATACGCCATGCATCGCTTTGGTCTGCAACAGGAATATGTCGCCTAACTCCTTTTGTATTAGGCGGGCAATCTTGTTTTGTCTGGTTGTTTCCATAATCTTTTATTTTTTTCTAATAATGGTCAGTCCGTCGCGCAGCGGAAGTATAACCTTCTCTACACGTGTGTCGGCTGTCACTAAGTCATTAAACTTTTTGATACCAATGGTTTGCGTATCGGTATGATGCGGTTCGGGTTCAAGAACATGACCATCCCATAGGGTATTGTCGGCAATGATATATCCTCCGGGGTTCATTTTTTCAAGAATCATCTCGTAGTACTCCACATAATACCGCTTGTTTCCGTCCATAAAGGCGAGGTCGAACATGACATCCATTGATGGAACTATCTGCAAAGCGTCGCCGATATAGAATTTAATCTTGTCAGAATAGGGCGAATTCTCCAGCCATGGTCGAGTAAAGTCTTCTTGTTCGTCGTTTATCTCGAACGTGTGGAGCATTGCTCCCTCTTCAAGTCCTTCTGCCAGACAGAGAGCCGAATATCCACTGTACGTGCCTATCTCAAGCACCTGTTTCGGACGAATCATTCGGACAAACATCTTTAGCATACGGCCTTGCAGGTGTCCCGAAGCCATGCGCGGGCGCAGCAATTTTATATGCGTGGCCCGATACAGTGCTTTCAGATAATCTCCTTCTTCATCTATATGCTGAAGTATATACTCGTCAAGAGCGTCCGTCTCTTTCATATTGCTTCGGTTTATAGATAACGGTTGCGGTTAGGCAATACGTATTCGTTTTCATTCTTCAATACGTCGTCTACCTGATTGATTTCGAGGAATGATGTCTTTGTTCCTGCTTTACCGCCACTAAGATAAGCCACCATGTCGTTTTTTGAAATAGTGCCGTCGTTAATCAGCTTGTGCAGTGCAGTGATGTAATATTCTTGTCCGTTAGCTTTCTCGGGCATGTACATAGCTTCTACACCGTATGACAATGACAAGTGACGCATAGTCTTTTCTTTGTAGCAGATAGCCAAAACCGGATATTTACCACGGAAAGCCGCCAAGTTTCTTGCTGTCAGTCCGCTGAAGCTATCGGTAATGATGGCGCGGATAGGCATCAAAGTAGTGGCGCGTACAGCTTGCTTAGCCAAGAAGCTTGTTACGTTAGTGTTTTCCGGAGTCAATGGAATTGGAATATCGTTTTCTTCCATCTTGTCTTTTTCTGCTTGAGAGGCAATCTTAGCCATAGTGCTTACAGCTTCTACCGGATATTTACCGTAAGCTGTTTCACCGCTAAGCATCAACGCGTCTGTACGGTAGTAGATAGCGTTGGCGATATCGGTAACTTCGGCACGTGTAGGGCGCGGGTTGTTAATCATGGTGTGCAGCATCTGTGTAGCCACGATTACCGGTTTGCGAGCCAAGATACATTTCTTAATAAGCTTACGCTGGATGCCAGGGATGCGTTCTTGAGGGACTTCGATACCCAAGTCACCACGAGCTACCATTACACCGTCGGCTACTTCAAGGATTTCGTCAATGTTGTCTACACCTTCCTGGTTCTCAATCTTAGCTATAATCTTGATGTCGCTGTGGTGTTCGTCGAGGATGGCACGAATATCAAGCACGTCTTGTTTGTTGCGTACAAATGAGTGAGCGATGAAATCGATTTCCTTTTCGATAGCATATAAGATGTTGTTACGGTCTTTTTCAGTCAATGACGGGAGGTTGATACGTACGCCCGGCACGTTAACACTCTTGCGGTTGCCCAGAGTGGCGTCGTTGCATACTTCGCAGTAAAGAGCGTTTTCGTCCTTATCGGTTACAACCAAATCCAAGTCACCATCGTCTATAAGTACGTGTGCACCTACAGAAAGGTCGCTTACGAAGTTAGGATATGACACGCAGATACACTCGCGTGTAGTGTCTTGTTCCGGATTACCAACGATGCGTACTTTATCGCCTATTTTATAATCGATAGAACCTTCTGCATTGTTAGTAGTACGAACTTCAGGACCTTTGGTATCCATCAAGATACCGATACGGTTAGATACCTGTCGAACGTTACGGATTAGGTTTTCAAAGCCTTCGCGGTTAGCATGTGCGGTGTTCATGCGCACTACGTTCATACCTGCCTCGAAAAGGGCTTTAATAAAATCTACATCACAACGCAGGTCAGAGATTGACGCTACGATTTTGGTTTGTTTAAGCAGCATATTGTTATAGTTCTAAATGTTTCTTCTGTTTGTCTTCTTATTTATTTGCCTGTGCCGAATGCAGCAAGGCTTCTAAGGCCAGCCGGTACGAGTCGAGGCCGAAACCGCATATCACTCCTTTACAAGCGCACGAAATCATTGATTTGTGGCGGAACTCTTCGCGGGTGTGTACATTAGATATGTGTACCTCGATGGTGGGTGAGGGTACCGCTCTTATGGCATCTTGCAACGCGATGGATGTATGCGTATAAGCTCCCGCATTAAGGATAATGCCATCGTAGTCGAATCCTACTTCGTGAATTTTGTCAATCATGAAGCCTTCTACGTTCGATTGGAAATAACTGATTTCTATTTCCGGATACTGTTTTCTTAACTCCGCAAGGTAATCTTCGAAAGATACCGAACCGTAGATGGAAGGCTCTCTCTTGCCTAATAGATTGATATTGGGGCCGTTGATTATTTGTATTCTCATTATATCTTGTTTAGAATAAAACCTTTCGTACCTTTGTGAGAAATTTGGTGCAAAGATACGAAAAATAATGGAAAAAGCAGAGACGAATAAAATAATAATGAAGTATAGGCAGTATCTTAAGTTAGAGAAAGGCCTGTCGGATAACACTATCGCCGCGTATCTTACCGATTTGGATAAGCTGTTGTCTTATCTGGTGTTAGAGAAAAAAGACTGGCTCGATGTAACTTTGTCCGATTTGGAACACTTCTCTGCCGGACTCCATGATATTGAGATTGGCGCTCGCTCGCAAGCACGTATCTTGTCGGGTGTACGTTCGTTCTATCATTTTCTGGTGCTTGAGGATTATATTGAGCAAGACCCAACCGAATTGATTGAGTCGCCACAGATAGGCAGGCATCTGCCCGACGTGCTGACGGTAGAAGAGATAAACAACCTGATAGCCTGCATAGACCGTAGCTCGAACGAGGGTCAAAGAAACTGTGCCATACTTGAAACTCTCTATAGCTGCGGACTGCGAGTATCGGAGCTGTGCAACCTTAAACTGTCCGATCTTTATTTTAACGAAGGCTTTATCCGTGTTCTTGGAAAAGGAAGCAAGCAGCGGCTGGTACCCATTTCGCCAAGAGCCATTCAGGAACTTAACGACTATTTTGAGATTCGAGCTTCAGGACGCATCCGTCCCGGATATGAGGACTTCGTGTTTATAAGTCGCCTCGGGAAAAACATCTCTCGCATCATGGTGTTTCATATCATTAAGCAGTTGGCCGACATGATAGGGCTGAAAAAGACCATCAGTCCACATACGTTCCGTCATTCATTCGCAACGCACCTGTTAGAAGGCGGAGCCAACCTTCGCGCCATACAGTGCATGTTGGGCCATGAAAACCTTAGTACTACAGAAATATATACCAAGATAGACAACACCCGTCTTCGCGAAGAAATCTTGGAGCATCATCCCCGGAATATCCGTTATCGCTCGGAGAAATAATTTTACCCACGGCACTACAAGCCTTGGGTACATGTTGCGTGCTTTTATGACTTTGTGGTTGCGCATACCCGCCTTTTTGCTGTGAAATACCGTTAAAATGCTCTATATGGCCAAATAAAAGCTGTTTTTTGTGACTTTATAGCTAAAAAAAAGATTAAAAGATAAAGTTCTAATATACTTTTTATTATCTTTGCCCTAAATATAAGATTGGAATAGTAATATTTTAATTTATACAAACCTAATAACAAAAGAACCATGATTAAGAAGTTGTATTTGCCTTTAGTGGCATTGTTAGTCATTGCCCTTTCTTCTTGTGGCAAGATGGGTGAGTTGTCATCCGACTATTTCACAACTAATCCAGAAGTGCTGGAAGCAGTTGGTGGTAAAGTTCCTGTTACTATCACAGGTAAATTCCCTGAAAAGTATTTCAAAAAGAACGCTATTGTAGAAGTAACTCCGGTTTTGAGATGGAACGGTGGCGAAGCAAAGAGCCAACCAGCTACATTCCAGGGTGAAAAAGTACAAGGTAACGACCAGACTATCGCTTACAAGGCTGGTGGTACTTATACAATGAAAGCTAATTTCGACTATGTTCCTGAAATGGCTAAATCTGAACTTTATCTTGATTTCAAGATTAAGAGAGGAAAGAAAGAATACACTATCCCTTCAGTTAAGATTGCTGACGGTGTAATCGCTACTTCAGAACTTCCTACTGTAGGTTCTGCTAACGCAGCTTATGCTCCAGACGCATTCCAGCGTATTATCAAGCAGGCTCAGGAAGCTCAGATTATGTTCTTGATTCAGCAGGCTAACCTTCGCGCTAGCGAATTGAAATCTGCAGCTATGAAAGATTTCAATAAGAAAGTCGTTGAAGTTAACGGTGATACTAAGAACTATAAGTTGAACAACATCGAAGTTTCTGCTTACGCTTCTCCTGATGGTGGTGTTAAATTGAACACTGGTTTGGCTGAAAGCCGTCAGAACAACGCTCAGAAGTACTTGAACAAGGAATTGAAGAAGGGTAAGATCAACACTCAGGTTGACACTAAGTACACTGCTCAGGACTGGGATGGTTTCCAGACTTTGGTTTCTAAATCAAACATCCAGGATAAAGACCTTATCTTGCGTGTTCTTTCTATGTATCAGGATCCAGAACAGCGTGAAACTGAAATCAAGAACATCTCTTCAGTTTACAAAACTCTTGCTGACGAAATCTTGCCTCAGTTGCGTCGTGCTCGCTTGACTGCTAACTATGACGTTATCGGCCGTAGCGATGAAGAAATCAACGAAGCATTCGACAAAGACGCTAAGGTTCTTAGCAACGAAGAATTGCTTTACGCTGCTACTTTGACTAGCGACAACGCTCGTAAGGAAGCTATCTACAAGAAAACTACTGAACTTTATCCTGCTGACGCTCGCGCTTACAACAACTTGGGTAAGATGGCTTACGCTGCTGGTGACTTGGCTAAGGCTGAAGGCTACTTCAAACAGGCTTTGAGCAAGAACGCTAACTCTGCAGAAGCTAACACTAACCTCGGTTTGATCGAGTTGAACAAGGGTAACGTTGCTAACGCTGAAAACTACTTGAGCAAGTCTACAGGTGCTGATGCTGCTAACGAAGCATTGGGTAACTTGTACATCAAGCAGGGTCAGTACGACCGCGCTGTAAACGCATTCGGCGATGTTAAGACTAACTCAGCTGCTTTGGCTCAGATCTTGGCTAAGGATTACAACAAGGCTAAAAACACTTTGGCTGCTGTTAAGAATCCGGATGCTTACACTGACTATTTGATGGCTATCGTTGGTGCTAGAACTAACAACGCTGACTTGGTTAAGTCAAGCATGGCTAAGGTTGCTCAGAAAGACGCTGCTTTGGCTGCTAAAGCTCAGCTCGACCGTGAATTTGCTAAATATGCAAACGAAATCAAGTAATTTTTGATAGATTACATTTGAGCATATAACGAAGAGTCCCGGAATATTCCGGGGCTCTTTTTGTATGTATACGCATGTGGTTTAGGTGATGCGGTAAAGTTGGTAAATAAGAAATCGGCTAACCATTCGTATATTGCATACCTGCAATTCGAATATTGCAAGTCAACCACTCACATAGTTTAAATGCCTAATAGCTTGGCTAATTTATGCGCGTAGTGTGTCCAGTCGTTCTTCTCTAAGAAACGGCGGTAGTTGGTTAACGACACTTCGTCGTGCTTGTGCTGCTGTACTATACCGGATATATCGTCGAAACTCTTGAAGGTGTACACGTTGAGCAGTGAATTGCTGGCGTAGTCTTTAAACGAGCCTACCTCGGGACCTATTACCTTGGCTCCAAACGAGAGCGAGTCCATCAGCATACCCGAACTCAGGATAGTTTCGGGAGCGTATGGGCATAATACGAACTCCGACTGATTGATATAATCCGCCAGCTCATCGAACGAAGGACGTTGGTTTATAAGGGTGATATTATCCGGACAGATAGCTTTCAGGTCCTTGAATACGGTTTCCGATGCTCCTCCTACTATGCAGATACGCAGATGGTCTATCTTATTGGTCCGTATATAATCTACAAACTCAAAGATGCCTTTATAGCGGGCTATGGTACCCCATATCAGCAGGTCATACTTCTTCTCGGCGGTAGATGCTGCTGTAGCAAGCTGAAGTCGGCATTTGGTAGGGTGGTCTATATAATGCACTTTACGGGCGGCATACGGAAAATCATCGTGTACCAGCCACACTCCTTCTTCTGAGTGGGTAATGATGAGCGATGAATTCTTTGCTATGAGTCGGGCTAAGAAGGTTTTCATGCCATCACGCCCTTGTGCATGCGGCTTTTTGTTGTGCAGCATCCACACTATCTTTTTCCCTCTGATGCGCTGAAGCAGCAAGAATGCCGTAGCGGTGACAGCTTGAAGCGGTCCGTATTTAAAGTCGGGAATACTCTCAAACCAGTTAAAGATGAACACGTCTCCCCAACGCGAAGGCGGAAGCAAGCTAAGCAGCGGATTCTTATGTGCCGGGTTTATTACTCGCACATTGGGTAAGCGGTTAAGAGCCTCTATATAGTCTTGTATATAGGGGTTAGGCCGTTGAGCCGGACTTACGGTAAGGTTTGGGAATACAACGAATCGTTTCATCTTAATCTTAGTGTTTCATTTTCAGCAGAATGGCAGTGATGAAGTCTTTCGCTTTCTTGCGCCATCCTATAGTAGGTATGCCATTATAGAAGCCTGCCTTCTTCCAGAATTCGGTTTCGTTGGTTATGGTCATATCTTTCTCAAGCATCTGATACAGATAATACAGTCCACGTTTCTTTTCGTAAGGCATATGCCATACGGGATAGTTCTCGTCGCCCATGCGCACGTTGTTGTACTGAGGGTTTGTCCACATACGTTTTACGTACTGGTTGGCAGTGCGGTTGCGTAGTTGCAGACGCTCAGCCAAGATACTCATTACATGCGCCTCTTCGTTCAGCTTAGGCTGCCCAGTCTGCGCATATTTCAGGTTGAAGTTCCAAATAACGGGGAACTCAGCGTTTATTTTCTTGATGGCATCTTGCCGTAAGGCGATGAATTCACCTCCGTAATAGGTGATAGGTTTCTGTGGCTCTTGGTTGTAGCAAGCCTTATAGAACTTGTTCATCTGTGGCAGTGTAATGCCGTTTATTACATAATCCTTGTCGGTTATGAACTCGTATAATGCGCTTCCGTCGTGGCGTGTCTGCTCAAAAAGAGAGTCTAATGGGGTACGGCAAAGGCAGTCGGCATCGCTTATCAGCAGACAGTCGTCGGTCTGCATACGTTTCTCCATTTCCTTAAGAATGTCGTATACGTAGAACTGGTTTTGCCATGCGGCGTACCATCCTTTAGGCGGACGCGATGTGTAGGGCTGCGATATTACCTCTACGTTCAGTTTCTTGAAGAGTCGCTGCAGATATGGAGGCAAGTCGGCGGCATGTAAGTTCGTGAAAAACAAGAAACGCGCCTTCGGATTATAGTGGTGGAACGTGATGAAAAACGGTATCTGAATCTGCATGTAGATAGAGTGCACCAATGCTGAATTACCCTTTTCTCCCATTTGCGGATAGAAGCTTGCCTCTTGGTCGGATTCTTTATAGAACCATGTGGCAATATAATCGACAGGCTGTTTCATATATAAGTATATAAGTAGAGTGATAAGTTATTTCGGCAGATAATTCTGAATCCAACTGTTTATATCGTATTTCAACCGTATGGATTGAGGTATTTCTACAAACGGACTTCTTACGAAATCCTTCAGTCTTGATTCGCTATCTTTGCCAAAGATAAAAATATTTTCTTTATTATAGAAATCATAGTTCGCCAAGTCGGGGTTATTGGTTATTAGTTTCTTTCCGTAGAAAAGGGCTTCTAACGGACGGCGTGTCAACCCTAATTGTCCGCCTTGGGCTATGTCTATGATGCAGCGTGAGCGGTCGGCACGCTTCAGATATTCGGGGTAAGTAACCTTTTCTTGGGGCGTACGGGGGATGATAAAGTCGCAGGTAAGTCCGTTTTGCTCCAACAAACGGTGTAAAGCCTCCAGTTCGTCGGCTCTGTCTTTAGGAAGTCCGCAGAAAAAGCAGTCGCACGTTATCGGCTCTCTGCTCTGTGGTGGCAGGCAGAAGTACTGTCCCGTGTAATTAAGACCATACTTTTCGGCATCGTAAGCGTCGAACGAGCTGAGCTTGTACCCTAACTCCTTAATCTTCTGCATACGTATCTCTCCATCGCTGCAGATGGTTCTCATCGGGTTACAGTAATATACATGGCAGTCTACGCCTTTAGGTAGCAGGGGCTTGATGCTTTTCAATACGTTTACGTTGCAGCATTCATAAATAAGTATGCTGTCGCCCGGTTTGGCGTTGCATATCAGGTCGAGGTATCGCTTTGAAAACCACAGGTAAAGCACTGTTTTAGGTAGAGGAATGCGCCCCAGCAATAAGCTGCGTGTTATCTGACGGAACTTGCCTTTAGGATAGCGCAAAAAATCGGGCAGACATTCTATCCGGCTCTTTATTTCGGGCTCTATTCTACTGAATATATCAAGCGGTGGACTAACTACAAATAGTTTGCTCATGATTTTTTCTTTTTAAGCAGATAGTTCAGACACTCTTTCATGATTTCGGCATTGCTTATTTTCATGATGATGAAGTAAGTAATGGCGGCTACTATAACTTTGGTAGCGAACGATATCAGGAAATGGCCTCCTATCAATGTTGATACCATCCATGCGCATCCGCACGCCAGTATCGCCGAGCCGATGAACGGCAACAAGTCTTGCGATAACTGCCATACCGATAGGCGGATAAATCGGCAGGCAAAATGTTGCCATATCAGCATCCATACTATATTGATGCAGGCGTAGGCTATGACCATAACCATGCTGCTGCCTCCTAATACTATGGTAACGACGACGGTAACCGACTGTATAAGTACTTGTGAAATGATATTCCACATGTATATATTCGATTTGCCTTGGCTGATAATCAGGTTAGAGAATAATGCGTTGAGCGGCACGAACGCTCCACCTATACACAGTATCTGCATAAGCGGAATACTGTCTATCCACTTGGCTCCCACGGTGGTAAGTATCAATTCGCGGGTCACGATGGATAAGCCGAACATACACGGAAACGCTATGAAGGCAGTAAAGCGCAGCATCTTACGGAAGATGCGCGACTGTCGCTCTACATCATCGCGAACGCTTGCCAGTATGGGCTGTGTTACTCCATTCAGCATTCCGGTGATAAACTGGTGTCCGGTGCTGTTCCACTTGTTGGCTTGGTTATAGTTGCCCACTACACGAGGGTCGGCATATCTACCTAAAATAAGCGTTAGCAGATTGTTGTTAAGTTGGTTGGCTATATTTGTAATCAGCAATTTGCTGCTAAAGGCAAATAGCGGTTTGATTGGTCGGAAGTCGATGTGAAAAGTAGGTCTCCACGGCGAGAAATACCATGTGCAGACGGTAACTACCACCAGATACATAAGGCTTTGGGTAGCGATACCCCAGTATGAAAAGCCGTTGAACGCAAGTGTTACTCCTATGCATCCGGAGATGATATGGGCAAGTATGCCCGATAGAGCCTGTTGCTTAACCTTCAGGTTACGAAACAGATAAGCCCCTTGTGCAGTGCCAAGACTGGCTATTGGGATGGCAAGAAAACAATATCGAGCCAAAGGGATAAGTCGCTCGTTAAGTTCAGGTTTATTATAGAATTGAGCTATGAGCGGTGCGCATAAAAACAGAATGGCATATGCGGTGCATCCTATGCAGAGACTACACCAGAATACGGCGTTATAGTCTTCGTGGCGGATGTCTTTAAGATTGGCAAGTGCTGCCCTGAACCCGCTTTCTTGTAGCGAGTTACCTATCAGTGTAAAGATTGTCAGCATCCCTACGATACCATATTCCGAGGGAGAGAGCAATCGTCCTAATATAATTCCGAAAGTCAGCACAAGGACCTGCTGGGCGCCATTGTTTATGGCGCCCCAAAAGAGTCCCTTTGCTGTTTTTTCTTTCAGTGACTGTTCGGTCATGTGCAGTACGACGAATTATTTTACTTCGCTACCCGGTTTAACTTCTTTCAGTACAGAAGTTACAGCCAGCGATCCGTCATAATTTTCAGCCGAAAGAATCATACCTTCGCTCACCAGTCCGTTCTTGAACTGACGAGGTGCGAGGTTGGCGATGAACAATACTTGTTTGCCCACCAGTTCTTCCGGTTTGTAGTGTTGTGCAATACCGCTCACGATGGTACGGTTCTCAAGTCCGTCTGCTATTTTGAACTTAAGAAGTTTCTTCATCTTAGGCACGGTTTCGCATTCCAATACAGTACCTACACGTATATCGAGTTTGTCGAAATCTTCAATGCTTACTACCGGCTTGATAGGGTTAGCCTTGTAGTTTGCCGCTTCGTTAGCCTTCTTGATAGCGAGCAACTTTTCTACCTGTGCCTGAATCGTTTCGTCTTCTATCTTTTCGAACAAAAGTTCTGCCTTGTTAAGCTGATGTCCTGCTTCGAGCAAATCTGTATGACCCAACTGATCCCAGTCGAAATTCGGCATATTCAGCATTTGGCGAAGCTTTTCGCTGCTGAACGGCAAGAACGGTTCGAAAGCGATAGCAAGGTTGGCAACCAACTGCAATGCGATATTCAAGATAGTAGCTACACGATTCAAGTCGGTCTTAGCCAACTTCCAAGGTTCTGTATCTGCCAAGTACTTGTTACCGATACGCGCCAAGTTCATAGCTTCCTTCTGTGCGTCGCGGAACTTGAATACATCGAGCAACTTTTCTACTTCTGCTTTTACGTCGGCAAATTCTTTCAGAGTTTCACGGTCGTAATCGTTCAGTTCGCCGCAAGCTGGAACTTTTCCGTCGAAGTATTTGTTGGTAAGCACCAACGCACGGTTTACGAAGTTACCGTATACGGCAACCAGCTCGTTATTGTTACGTGCCTGGAAGTCTTTCCAAGTAAAGTCGTTGTCCTTAGTTTCAGGAGCGTTTGCTGTGAGGACGTAACGCAAAACATCTTGCTTGCCAGGGAAGTCCTGCAAATACTCGTGCAACCACACAGCCCAGTTGCGTGAAGTAGAAATCTTATCACCTTCCAAGTTCAAGAACTCGTTAGCCGGAACATTGTCGGGCAAGATATAGCTACCTTCAGCCTTCAGCATAGCCGGGAATACGATGCAGTGGAATACGATATTGTCTTTACCGATAAAGTGGATAAGGCGAGTTTCGGGGTCTTTCCACCATTTCTCCCATGAATCGGGCAGTAATTCCTTAGTGTTTGAGATATAGCCGATAGGCGCATCGAACCAAACATAAAGAACTTTACCTTCGGCTCCTTCTACAGGTACAGGAATACCCCAGTCGAGGTCGCGGCTTACGGCACGAGGCTGTAATCCCATATCCAACCAACTCTTGCACTGGCCGTATACGTTAGGGCGCCATTCCTTATGGTCTTCCAGAATCCATTTACGCAACCATCCTTCGTGCTTATCGAGCGGCAGATACCAATGCTTGGTTTCTTTCATTACCGGTTCGCTTCCGCTGATGGCGCTCTTAGGGTTGATAAGTTCTGTAGGTGAAAGTGTGCTACCGCATTTTTCGCACTGGTCACCGTAAGCACCCTGTGCATGGCAGCGAGGGCATTCGCCGGTGATATAACGGTCAGCCAAGAAGGTATGAGCTTCTTCGTCGTAATATTGCATAGATGTTTTTTCTATGAATTCACCCTTATCGTATAATTTGCGGAAGAAATCAGAGGCAGTCTGATGATGTACGGCCGATGTAGTGCGTCCGTATACATCGAAAGAGATGCCGAACTCCTTGAATGAGTTCTTGATGAGTGTGTGATAGCGGTCTACCACATCTTGAGGTGTAACACCTTCTTTTTTGGCACGGATAGTGATGGGCACTCCGTGTTCGTCAGATCCGCCGATGAAGAGAACGTCTTCTTTCTTAAGGCGTAAGTAGCGTACATAAATGTCGGCAGGCACATATACTCCAGCCAAGTGACCTATGTGAACAGGTCCGTTGGCGTATGGCAAAGCCGATGTTACGGTGGTTCGTTTGAATTTCTTTTCCATATATGTTATATGAGATTATGTTGTTTGTTTTTTGTAGTTGTATCCTACTGTATACAAAATCTTTGCAAAGATAATGATTTTATGTAATAGCACTTTAACAGGAGTAAAAAAGAAAAAAGCAGGACACCTTAATATCGGGCATTCTGCTTCTGCTCTTGCTTTATATTTAGTAGTTTATTGTGTTAGCTTAACCGAGCCAATCGTTGTCTATTTTAGGCAGTTCTTTCTTGCAGTACCATTTCATCCAAGCGAATCTTTTACGAACTATGAAATAGGTTGTCTCCATGCAGTTGGCTTTAGCTTCATAGTCGAAAGCGGAGTGATGGTATATGACCATTTCAAGCCAATAAAGAATGTAGTATGAAATGAATGGTAATGCTATGAAAATGCACGAAATAAAAATACATAACAATATTGTGGGTATAACGGCTAGCACGAAGCATTCAGCATATTGGCGGCGATGAATTTGCATTTCTACACCTTCCCATATACTCATAAAGTATCCCTTCCTTGTAAAGCTGAAGCCAAATAGTGTGATGTAGTCGTCTTTACTATTATCAGGCAACAGCATTTTCGCTAATTTGCTTTTGTAAAATACCATAAATGTTTAGTATTAATCTCGTTTTCTCTTTTTAGTTTCTTCGTTTCAGCTAACAAAACATCATGACGTTTTTCTAACTTAAAAACTTGCGTCTCGTTTTGCTGCTTTGGTCTGTGTTATATTACATACGTTCTTATAGACCTCAATCGGCAGCTAAAGTAAAATGTGTTCTCAGGTAGCCATAATGTTGTTGGCTTGATGCACAAAGATAGTGAATATGTATTATATAAAAAGTAAACGGGGGGGGTAATTTTTAGCATAAAGTTTTGAAAAACACGAAAAAAGTAGATGTAATAAGGAAAAATGGCTATGTTTCTGTGAAAAACTGTCTGAAAATCCATAGTCGCTAATGTGGATTACTCTTTTATAGATTAGTACGGTAGGCTAACTCTTTCGTCAAATGGATGTCTTGAATTACCAATGTAAATAGAGATTGCGCCTAAAAACTAGCCTGTGTTAATCGTACTGAAACTAGCTGGTTTTAACAGCCTAAGTATAACTTGCTTGCAAGTCTCCGAGTAAAAACGATAGACATTGAAACACATTCTAAAAGTCTCGAAGAAAACATTGCGATGGTTAAGTCGAATCATCGCAATGATCAAGTTGAATCATCTTAATGTTTGGCTTGAACCATCGCGATGTTTTTTTATAACTCGCATTCTTCTTTTATCACGCTCAGAATGTGCTCTGAAGCCGATATTTAAATGATATACAGACAGAAATTAGTTGATAAGAAATAGGTGCTATGACTATTTTAGTAAAAGCATTATACACACCTAATGCAGAAGATTACACTCGTTAAGATTTGTCTCCGTTAAAAAAGTAGAAACGCTGTGTTATCGAAGCCTAAATATGTATATTTGGGGTAACACAAATAATAACTTTAACTCTACACGAATATGAATGCAAATCCTGTTTTTAGTTTGCACATCCCTACAAGGATACTTTTCGGATGTGGTGAAATAAAGAAATTAGCGACCGAAATATTACCGGGTAAGAAAGCCATGATTGTTATTTCTGCCGGAACATCGATGAGGAAATATGGCTATCTTGATAAAGTGGAGACTCTTCTTACCGAAAACGGCGTGAGCGCAGTGGTTTACGATAAGATACTGCCTAACCCCGTGAAGCGACATGTAATGGAAGCCGCCGCTATCTGCCGTGAGCTTGGATGCGACTTTGTTATCGGACTTGGTGGAGGAAGTTCTATCGACTCTGCAAAGGCAATTGCCGTAATGGCGGTAAACGACGGCGATTATTGGGATTATATAAATGGTGGAAGCGGCAAAGGGAACTTGGTGAAGAAAGCTCTACCAATAGTAGCCATACCTACTACGGCTGGCACCGGAACGGAAGCCGACCCTTGGACAGTGATTACCAACGAAGATAAGAACGAGAAAATCGGCTTCGGATGCCGATTTACTTTCCCGGTTCTTTCTATTGTAGACCCTGAAATGATGCTTTCTCTGCCTCCTCATCTTACCGCTTATCAAGGATTCGACGCGTTCTTCCACGCTGCCGAAGGCTTCATAGCCAATTGCGCTACTCCTATCAGCGACTTGTATGCGTTAGAGGCTATACGCTTGCTGTATAAATATTTGCCTGTAGCCGTGGCCGACGGCAAGAACCTGAAAGCTCGTGCCAAAGTAGCTTGGGCAAGCACCCTTGCAGGCTTGGTAGAGTCTACTTCAAGTTGCATATCAGAGCATTCTATGGAGCATGCCATGAGTGCCTACTATCCGCAGCTGCCTCACGGAGCCGGATTGATTGCCATCAGCGTTCCTTATTTCGAAACGTTCAGAAACGACTGCATGAAACGCTACATGAAGATGGCAGAGGTGATGACTCAGCAGAAGAGCAATCGCCCCAGCGACTTTATAGATGCATTAGAGCGCATGAAGAAAGAATGCCACGTAGATAATATCATGTTAAGCGATTACGGCATAAAGACTGACGACCTGCCTAAGATGGTGCAGAACGCACGCGATACGATGGGTGGCTTGTTTACGCTCGACCCCCGTCCGCTGCTCGACGAAGAAGTGCTTTCTATTTATCAGCAGGCTTATAAGTAAGACTGATTATAATTAACACAATAAAAAACCTTGCTTTTGGATGTATTCTGTCTAAAAGCAAGGTTTTTTTGTTTATATTGTTTTATTTTTTCTGAGAATCCATCAATTACGCTTACATTTTTAATAATATTCTTTTTGATTATCTGCTGATAGTTTATCTCTTAATACTTGCATTTTAAAACTACTTAGCATATTTTTGCAGAAAAATGCAACCAAAACTGAGTTAATATGAGCAAAATTCAAATTTTTGTAGTAGCTCTGTTTTTAACTATTATTACGCCATTAGGTATGTATGCACAGAATAGTGTTATTTCTGGCGTAGTTGTAGACCGAAGCGGAGCTCCTTTAGTAGGTGTTTCTGTGCGCTATAAGGATAATACCCGGATAGGCACTGTGACTAATGTAGAAGGAAAGTTCTCTATTCAGAAGACGGGACAAGGCAAGACGCTTCTGTTTTCTTACGTCGGAATGAATAATACAACTTACTTGCTGAAAGATAACACTAAATTCCCTATCAGAATTGTGATGGATGAGTCGGCTAGTGAGTTAGACCAAGTGGTTGTTACAGGATACGCTCAGACAACTTATAAAAAGCTGACAGGTTCTGTAGGTATCATAAAGGCAGATCAGTTGAAAGACCAGCCCGCTCCTACAATCGATGCATTGATGCAAGGTAAATTGGCGGGTGTAGCGGTATCGGCCACTTCGGGTCAGCCTGGTACAACCCAGAAGATTCGCATCCGTGGTACAAACACGTTGACTGGCGATGGAGAGCCTCTATGGGTTATCGATGGAGTGCCCATTCAGGGTAGCTCTGTAGATATGCCAAGCAGTTCTGAAATCAAACAAGGCTCGTTCGATAACCTGTTCCTTAATGGAGTAGCAGGTATAAACCCTAACGATATAGAGAGCATTACAGTGCTGAAAGACGCTTCGGCCACCGCTATTTACGGTTCGCGCGCGGCTGGTGGCGTTATCGTGGTTACTACTAAAAAAGGAAAACAAGGTAAGGCTCGTATCAATTACTCTGGCAATGTGTCGATGACATTGGCTCCGCAGCACAGCTATTCTTTGATGAACTCGTCCGAAAAGATTGCTTATGAACAAGGATTATGGGATGAGTTCTCTGCCAGCGACTTTGCGGCAGGCAAGACAAACTATCCGGTGGTGGGTATAGTCGGCATGGTTCGCTCCGGTAAAGGCCGGTTTGAAGGTTGGACTTCTCAGCAGCAAGATGAATACCTTAACCAGCTGGCGGGGGTAAATACCGATTGGTATAAAGAATTATTCCGCAATGGCGTCTCAACTAGTCACACGCTTTCTATAAGCGGTGGTGGCGAACGATACACCTATTATACTTCTATCGCCTATACGCGTAATGCCGGTTTGCTGAAACGTAATGATTATGACCGTTATAACATTACAAGCAACTTGACTATGCAGCCCAACAAAAAAATCACTCTCGATTTTAAGGCGATGATGTCTTATCAGAATTCAAAATCGCCGGCACTGAATAGTATCGACCCGTTTGAATATGCTTATTTCGCCAATCCTTATGAAAGTCCTTATAATGAAGACGGCAGTTATCGTGCTGATGAAACCCGTTTCGCTTTAGGAGAATATAATAACAAGCGAGATAATCAGAAGGTGATTCCGGATTCAGGATTCAACATACTGCGTGAGATGAACGAAACATCATCGCGCACAAAAAATACCAATGTGTTTGTAAAGGCAGGCATTAATTATAATATCTGGGGACCGTTAAGCTTTAACGGACAAGCATCGTATACTTTTGCTACTAACCGTGTGAAAGACATTTACGGCAACGGAACGAAGGCGGCGCTCGATAATCGTCTGTCTGTAGATTCACAGAGCAATAAAGAATATGCCTCAATCTTGGAGAGAAATACCGATAATGACAGCTATACAGTACGTGGACATTTTGTTTACGACGGAAAGATTGGTACAGATCATAGCATAAACATTCTGGCAGGTGCCGAATTGAGAGGAAGTAAGTCTAATAGCTTATACAGCAAAAGATATGGTTATGATTATGTTACCGGCAACACCATAACCCCGTTGCCTAACGACCCTACAGGAGTAGGTTATGAAAAGCTGAAAGCATATCTGGCAGCTATTGACGCTTCTAACGGTGATACTTGGTCTGAGCAACGCTTTGCTTCGTTCTATGCTTCGGCCGATTATCTCTTTCAGAACCGTTATGTATTGAACGCTTCATTCAGAACCGACGGAAGCTCTAACTTTGGTAGCGACAAGCAGTTTAATCCTAACTGGTCGGCTGGTGCCGCTTGGAATATCAGCGAAGAGAGTTTTATGGAACCGCTTAGAAAGGTGGTAGACCAATTGACACTGCGTTTCGCTACTGGTTTTACGGGAAACATAAACCGCTCTGTAAGTCCGCAAATGATCATTACTTATTACGATGATTATCGTAACGTAAATAATAATGTGTTCCATATAGGAAAAGTAGTAAGTCCGCCAAACCCGAACTTGCGTTGGGAGAAAACTAAAGATATGAAAGCGGCTTTAGAGTTCGCCATGTTCAATCAGCGTTTGGGTGGTATTATCGAAGGATACTATCGTAAGAGTATGGATGTGGTGACCAACGTGCGTGTACTTAGCACTACCGGATTTACCTCGCAGAAGTACAATACGGCCGATGTGGTAAATAAAGGTATCGAAGCTACATTACGTGGCATTCCGGTAAAGACTAAAGACTTTGAATTAAGCCTTTCGGCTAATGTGGCTTATAATATGAATAAGGTCACAAAGTATCAGTCGCCCGATAACTCCATGTCGTTAGGCAATTTGTGGGAAGGCTATCCTATTGGAGCTATCTATAGCGGAAAACTGGAAGGCATTGACCCTGAAACCGGACTTTACACATTTACTCTCCGTCCGGATGCTGAGATTAACAAGGCTACCGACCTGAACAAGTCGAACAACTATCGTTATTATCTGGGTACGAACGAAGCTCCTGTAACAGGTGGCTTTAATCTTACGGCAGAATACAAGAAAGTTAGATTGAGTGTAAATGGAGTATTTGCTGCAGGTGCCAAAGCTTTTGAATACATTAAGCCGCCTGTATCATACTCAAGTGTAAGCGGAACGATAAACGAAACAACGCAAGTTTATCAGAACGACTTATTCGCCCAGCATCTTAATGTACCTAAAGAAGCAGCCAACCGTTGGACAACTACCAATACAAGTGGAACTTATCCTAGAGTATGGAATCCTTACGGACAGTCTTACGGATTCAGTTATTATAACCCCACAGATCCGGAAATCACTCGTGGCGCATACCTTACAAATCTGTCGTATGTACGTATCAAGAGTATCATTTTAGGATATACATTGCCTAAGTCGCTATTGGCCAGCTCTGCTATATCGAATGTAGATTTCTCATTGGCGTTGAATAACTTCTTCACGTTTACCGGCTATAAGGGAATGGATCCGGAAACTCCTGGAGCTACTTATCCTGTGAGCCGCTCGGTAATGTTTAGTGTTAATGTAGGTTTCTAACGATAAAAATGAAATTAATATGAGAACAACAATATCTGTTTTGCTTGGATGTTTTTTACTGTTGTTTACGTCCTGTAAAGATTATTTGGATGTGAAGCCGAAAGGGAAAATCATACCCGAAACGGCAGAAGACTATTCTACCATAATACACTATTGGTTGAATCAAATAGAGAAGGGTACTGACGATGTCATTATTCCAAATCCCGATAAGGTGAAGACATTAGAGATGTATGCCGAAGACCTTGACGCTACATTGGCTAGCTCCACTTCAAGCTATACGCCGGCTTATGTAGGAGTAGATATCAATAAGAATCCGTCGGATTACACTGCGCTGTATTCTGTTATTAAAGACTGTAACATGATAATAGGAAACATGGACGACAAGACTTCCGATTTGGCCAAGAAACTGTTGGGTACAGCATGGGGAATACGTAGCATTTGCTATTATAACCTGATGGTGCGTTTCTGTGACGCATATTCCGTTGCTGCCGCACAGACCACAATGGGACTTCCGCTAGTAGACGAATTCGATATGGAAGCCAAGCCTGCCCGTTCTGACTTGCAGGCTACAGCCGATTTTATAGAGAAGGGCTTTAAGACCGCATTGAGTTATAACGTAACCGATAAGGATTATATAATTACTGCCGATGTGGTAAAAGCTTACATGGCAAGATTCTATTTATGGACTCAGCAATGGCAATCGGCTATCGACTATGCTACCCCTTTATTGGAAACATATCCTATGCTGGATGCTTCACAATATGCTGATGTGATAAACCAGAAGTTCGTTAAGGGTCAGGATGTAATAGTAGCGGCATACACCGAAGACGATGACATAGGAACATCTAACTATGTTTCTGCTCAGGCCGATATCAAGACTCGTCCTGTTTCGGGCAATACCGCAAAACTGTTTGCTTCTTCGGCAAACGATGTTCGTGCAGCTGTAGCTTTTAACTCTAAGCGTACCGTTGCAAAGGTGGTTACATCTAAATTCCGTAGTGAGGAACTTTGCCTGATTATTGCCGAATGCTATGCTCATTTAAATCAGGTGGATGATGCGTTAACTTACTTGAATAAGCTTCGTGAAAAACGAATCACTAAAGATTTCGTTGCTTATACTAAAGACAATCTGCCCGAAGTTTATCAGCAACACATTACTGTAGATGCAACCGGACAGCCGCTTAGCAAATTGATGTCGGCAATATTGTGCGAAAAACGTATGGAACTGTTTGCCGAAGGAAACCGTTGGTTTGAGCTGAAGCGTAACGGAAGCCCCGAGTTCTGGGTTGCCGCTAACGGAAAGAAATACACTACGGCAAAGTACCTTTATACTTTCGCTCTTCCTAAAAACGATATCGACTTGTTCCCAGGATTGGTTGTTCAGAATCCAGGATACATAGAATAAAGAATCAACTTATTCATTTAACAAAAAAGAAAAGATTATGAGATATATATTCTTAATAGTTCCTTGTATAGCGTTTGCCGCTGCTATGTTTACTTCATGTAGCGGTCCGGAGGAACTCACACCAAAGACAAAGTCGTATTCTGAAAACCAATATTTGCTTCCCACCGGAACGATATTAAGCAGTCAGGAGCGCGAAGAGGTACAGCAGGCATGGGACGAATATAATTCAGCCATAAATCAATAAAACAAAAGCTTATGAAATCGTATATAAAAAATAAGATATGCTTCATTCTCGCGTCATTGCTGCTGATTGTAGCAACGTCGTGTAAGGATGACGACAATGCTGACGGGGCGCAAATATCATTCAGCCGGTCTATTTATATACTTCCGGCTATGGGAAGTCTGGATGTTGAACTTCGGGCTACCGTTGCGCCAGAAAATGACGTGGTTATACCTGTAGGTATAGAAGGCACAGCCGTAGAAGGTGAGGACTTTACGGTAGAGAAAAAGGAGTTTGTCTTGAAAGCTGGAGAGACTAAGGCGACTATGACTATTACGGCAAAGGATAATCTTACTTCCGGACGTGAAATCCGTTTGTCTTTATCGCCTACAGAAGGTTACTCATTGGGAAGCAAGAATGTGGCGATGATTCCTGTGGAAACCAAGGAACACGTAATGTATTCGTTCACCACATCTTATTCGCGATTGATGAGCGAAGTAGACGTATGGGTAGAGGTTCAGGGTGAGACTACGGGAAAAAGCTATCGTGCTCCTACCGACATAAAGATTCCTATTACAGTGAATTCGGCTAGCACGGCCAGCGTAGCGTCCGATGTAGAGATTCAAGACGACATGACTTATGTCACTATAAAGCAGAATTCACGTCAGGCTAAGTTTACGGTGAAGATAAAGGACGGAGCTGCCGACTATGTAGGAAAGAACCTGATACTTGATTTGGGTACTCCCGAAGAGGATGCGGTAATGTATTATCCGGGTTCGTTCTCAAGCCTTACGGTGAAACTCGATCAGCTTAGGTTTACTGATATGCTGGGCAAGTGGAAGCCTGTGGCCATAACTAATAAGGATGCTTTTTCTGTGCTTGATATTCCAGAGGAAGAATGGGCTAACTCACTTCCTGAACATAATAATCCGGATGATTATCTGGAGTTTGTTCATACAGACGCTGGGGTAGATAAAATCATTCCTCATCTTACAGGTGATTTAACCAGCTATTTCTGTAATCCGGAAGGACATGAAATAGTGTTCGACCATATAGTAAAAGGTTTCCTTGATTTTGCTACATGGGATGAATTCGACATTCCTTATTTCAAGATTCATCAAGTAAACAAATTGTTCTCGAAGACGAAAAAGGAATTGGGAGACGTGTTTATAGGATTGGATAAAATAGACGATGACAATATCGTTATATACTTCCACGAATATACTCCTACCGATTTCTTTGTTCAGACTGCCGAGGATTATGGCTTTGAAGCCGATTACTTCGGAATAACCTATACGTTTACTCGTGTAAAATGATGATTTAATAATCAGCTTGATAAAATAAATAAAGGTTGCCTCGTGATGGATAGCGTGGCAACCTTTATTGTTTTTATATGTGGTGAGTGTTATTTCTCTAATGCTCTGCGCAGTGTATATAGGCGATAGTCGTATTCATCGCGTAAGTCGCGTGTTGGAGCTAAAGCTTTCGCTTTTTGGAATTCCGATTTCAAATCGAGTAGGCAACTGTACCAAAAGGCTTGGCGTACAGGACTTCCTTTATATGAAATGCTTTCTATGGCGGTCATCCCTTTGTAAGGGCGATAGTCTGTAAGCGATGATGAAGAAGATGACGACGATGAAGCACCGCTACTGTTTCCGTTGACATCCGACCAAGTTATCAAAGCATCAAGATAGCGTGACTGCATGAATCGTTTAAAATCGGCAGGTACTTTACCGGCACGGCTTTCCTTGAACAAGAAATCTTTCAGGTCGGCAACGGCTTCTTCTTGTGTGTAAGGGTCGGCCGACTTGCTTTCGCTTAGCCACATGGCATCTAATTGCACGAATATCAAATTGCCGAAAAATTTCTGTCCATAGTCAGCGGCACTGCCTGTAAGGGCACAATGATTCAGAAGGTCTGTATTATCAAGCCATGTCATTTGCTGCAATGCTTCGAGCATCCATCTGAAAGACTTGCGCTGTACGTCTTTCGGTACAGACTGAAATGTGGGGTAGCTGTCGCCTTGATATGTATCGTTCAGATAGAAGCCTCCCACTTGCTGCAATACATGCTTTACATACTCATCGGCTTGGTTTATGATGTGTCCGTAAAGAGGAACTCGCTCTTCGTAGGTTAGGTCTTCTTTGTCGAGCCATGCATTGGCGTTGGCTATCATTTCTGCCATGTTCTTGAATGCGATAGCTGCCGAGCGTACAGCGTCATTGCCTAAATCATTCTTCATTCCACGTGGGTCGTAATAGGCTTTTGTACTTTGTGGACGTTTGTACAGCAACAGAGGATTATTGTTGCGTTCGGCTACCCAACTGCGTAGTATAGGAAGCTCTTCGTTGGTTGAGGCTTTACCGGTAGAACCGTACAAATAGTGTAAGGCCCATTCATCGTATACCCCTAAAGTGTGTTGCGCTAACGACTCTATCTCGTGGTATGTATCTTTCGAGTGCAGATAGTTCATCGGAAGATAGTCCATTACCGAGGCCGACAATCCATGTTGCTTGACAAACGATTCTGAACGGAGTGAGTCTATAGGGTAGGCGATAGACCCAGCCATATTATCTGTCAGTCCGAGGCAATGACCGAAACTCTTCAGTAATTGCGAGGTTAAAACAGCATCTACTATTGTACTGTCGGGTGTCAGCGAGCGAGCCTTAGGCTCAAAGGCGGAAACCTGTAAGAACGCATCTTGCTGTATCTGTGATGCCAGGTTGTGTGGCATATAGATATTGGCGTTCAATATTTCGCCAGTCTGTGGGTCGCACCAACATTTGTAGCTTACCTTTCCGGCTGGCGAGAGTACGTAGCGTATGCATGAATGAGCCATGTTATTTGCATCGAAAGTGGAATCGCACGAATAGGGACGTAATTCTATGGCTTGCGTATAGCCGATTTTCCGGAACGACTTGTTCCATATCTCTGCGCTTTGTTCTACACATCGTTTCCAGTCGTCCGGCAGTAGTGTATCGACATAAAACACAAGAGGCTTGTCGGCTTTAAGGTTCCATCTGTTTACGTAGTATTTTTGTTTACTACCCTGCATAGACGGGTTGAAATCTTGTCGGGTATTCCATAAGGTTCCAACTCTGGCATCAGCCAACCGCATCTTGAAATCACTGTTTTCTGGGAGCAACATGAATGTGCGCTTTACTACAGCTGTAAAAGGCACGTCTTCCTTGACCGAAAAAATACCGAATAAAGAAATAGATAGGTCATAACTCATGCTGCACGCTACAGATACATTGTCTGAATAAGCGGTAATGCCAGAAATCATCGACCTGTTTTGTTTGAATGAGGCTTTTCGTTTAATCCATCCATCCATGCTGTTGAAGCCATTCGGGTCGATGGCGTTCATTTGCTTGTCATCTTGAAAAACATAGTCGGTTACGTCTATAACGACTGCACTATCGGGCGAGAAAGCCATGATGGAGAACTGCTTGATAATCTTATCTGTGAAACTCTTTGATAATGCCTGTGCAGCTTCTGCGCTTTCAGTACATTCCGGTACTTGTGTAACTTGGAGTACTCTAACTAATGAATCCTGTCGGGCAAACTTGATTTCTATCGGGTCGGATGTACAATAGCCTACGGCCGACTCTTGTGGGTTGCTCATTTTGTCTACCATAGCTCCCATAAGTATTCTTCGTCCGAATATGGTTGACGGTATCTCCATATACACCTTATTGTCCGTCCAATACAGGTTGACAAAGCCATTAGCCTTTACGGTGCTTGGCTTAGATATCAGTTTTTCGTATTTGCTCTTTTGCGGTTCCGTTGCCTTCACCTTCTTTTTGGCAATCACCATAGAAGGGAAAAGCATTACGAAGACAAGCGCTAACAAGATATTATTGAATAATCTTCTGTTTTTCATGATAATTATCTGTTTAGAGCGTTCTTAATTTGGCGGAGCAATAATGCGTAGTGCATACGTGTATTCTTGTCTCCGCTGTTTTGATGCTTCTCTAATAAGTCTCGTATGCGTAAGAAATATCCGTAGCACATGCTGTCTTGGCTTCTCGGTACGAAGTATTCGGCCATTGGTTCGTCGAATCCCGCAATAGGATTGAATAATCCAGCTACAGATGACTGGAAGCATTCGCCGCATCCACATGGCTTGGCTGCCACGTCGCTCAAGTGTTGTAAGAACTCAGCTTCATATCCGTTGTCAGAGGTCAATGACTTGGCGTTCTGGTTCCATTTGATTCCGGCGGTCTTTGCCAAATGTACTATAAAGGCATTCTGCATCTTGATTTGCGCGTTGGTCAGTGTCTTGTTCTGCATTGTTGGTTTCCATATGAACTGATAGATATCGTCCATGCATTCTTCTACGCCATATCCCTTGCTTCCTGCTTTTGAGGCGGCAAATTCCACTCGTCCCGGAGCGGCCATCAGTTGTTTCATCAAGACATTGCGTAACACATCGGCGGGGCTACCTACCAGCGGCAGTACTTGTAAGATATTCGCGTTATCTATCCATTCCATTTCGGCCAGTTGTTTCAGGAAAAAGTCCATCGCTTCTTTTTGCTTTGCCTTATCCTCAATCAGGAGCGTTTCAACAGGGTCGCCTACATGCTTTTCTTGCAGATAAATACCTCCTATGTTATGATATACATGCATCATGTAGGTGAGGTATTGCATAATTATTCCGTCGTATAAATCCGAGCGATGACTGTAATCATCGTCTTCATTCTTGAGCCATTCGTTCATATGGCTAAGTATATACTTCAGATTGCTGATTCCATATCCTGAAGCTTTTACCGCATCGTCGCTAAGGTCTTCGGTTTGCGAGCGTGGGTCGAGTATTTCAGATTGTTGCTTTCCGTATCTGTATACAGGGTCGGCAGTGGCTTTTGTTATCCATTCTGAAGTAATCTTGTACTCTTCTTCAGGGGTCTTTGCCGACAGAACTGGGGTATAGTTCCAGCGGATAAGGTAATAGTCGTATAGTCCGAAGTGTGGCGGCATCATGGCGACTCCTTTTTCCATATCGCCGGGCTGGGCTACGTAGTTAAATCGCGCGTAATCCATTATTGATGTTGTTGTGCCGTACTTTTGTGTGTACGAAGCTGACCGTAGTGAATCGACTGGAACGACAGACGAAGCACTCATGTTGTGCATGAATCCTAAACAGTGCCCAACTTCATGAGAAACGACATATCGAAGTCCATCCTCCAATACTTCAGAAGGAATCAGGCTATGGCGTGTGCGCTTGTCGGCTTGCGATGTCTGAATGAAGAGCCAGCTGTTAAGCAACTTCACTACATCATGATACAGATAAACCGATGCGTTAAGAATCTCACCGCTTCGCGGGTCTACCCATGACGGACCCATTGCGTTTTCTATTGCGATAGGCGCATAGCGGATACATGAATATTTCAGATTGTCGGCATCAAATTCAGGATCGTCTTTTGGGAACTCACGTGCCTCTATAGCATTTTTGAATCCTATTTTTTCAAAAGGTTCATTCCATTGGCGGACTGCTGCGAATACAGACTTCTTCCATGCCTCAGGGAAGCAACTGTCAATATAAAATACGATAGGCTTTGTTGGGGTGACTTTTTCTTCTGTCATGTAAGCGGCAGTGTCCGATGGCTCCAGACGCCAACGGTTGGCATAATAGATTTCTCGTGTATTTTGTTTGGCTGCAGAATATACCTTTTTGTCTGTAGGGAATATTCCGATTCGGCTATCTACTATTCTTGGGCGGTAAGGAACAGAGTCAAGCAGTAAAATGGAGCGTGTCATTTTAGCCGTAAACGGAGCGTCTTCTACCTTCTTCCCTTTACCTCCTGTCAGCGAATATGTGTAGCTTAGGCAGCTTCGGATGGAGAGGTTGTCTTTGAACGATTTTATTCCTTCAATGTATGATAGGCTCTTTTTTAAAGATGTGCTCCTTTTGCGCCCTCCAGAAAGGTTGGTGCTGTATTTATCGAACGGTTCAATAAGTTTGTTGTCTCCGACAAAGAGATCTGTCACGTCGAATGTTACGGCGGAACTGTCGTTATTGTAGGCTGCGATATCGAAAGTCTGCAATATGGCGTCAATGTTGTTCAGCTTCATTGCGGCGTTTATTCGGCTGTCATTGTCAGAAATGTTGCCGGTCTGTACTACTGCCATATTTATCTTCCCGTTCACTTTATGAAACCGGAAATGTATTGGAGTACTGGGTTTAGAACCGACGATAGCGTTGCCGTTATCGCTGACTTCAGAAACGGTAGACCCTAACAGCATGTCGCGTTGCAGTAGATTTAGTGGCAATTCAAAATAAAGCTTGTTTTTTAGCTTATGTAGAGTGATAAAGCCTTTCGCCGTAGGGTGAGGCGATGCGAACAGTTTGTCGTAAGCCGAGACTTTCTTCTCGGCGATTGTTTCTTTCTTTGTCTTTTTCGATTTAAAAAATGGAACTTCGGCATAAGCCGTCGTTCCACTTAATAAAGACAAAGCTAATAATAAGATTGCAGTTTTCATTTTATTCTCGTTTATCTGCGTATGCAGATTGGTTATTTAGCCTTTAGCTCTTCTGCCGGAACTATGCGGTATAGCTTGTCGCTAGGACGCATACGTTCGGGCACTTTAAACGATACGTGTTGACCTTTCTTTACTACATCTACCGGCTTCAGGTCTACTCTTGCTTCTTCAAGGTCTACATACATAGCTCCCGTTGTTGGTCCTGTGATGAGCAACTTGTCGCCTACCTTTATCTCTGTAGCCTCTATCAAGAACTCAGCCACACCGATGTTTGAGAAGTATTTTATTCCTCGTCCGGCGTATACCTTCTTTTCGGTTGCTTCCGAACCGTAGTTCTTGCTCCATTCGCCAAGGCGCTGTCCCAGGTAATATCCGTTCCAGAAACCACGGTTGAATACAGTTTTCAGACGTTCGTCCCAAACATTTTTTTTCTCTTCGGTAAATGTGCCGTCCAGATAAGACTGGATAGCCTCTTTATAGCATTCTACTACTGTCTTTACATACTCAGGACCACGTGCGCGACCTTCTATCTTGAATACTCTTACGCCGGCTTCTATCATCTCATCCATGAAGCGTATGGTCTTTAAGTCTTTAGGAGACATGATATACTTGTTGTCAACTTCAAGCTCGATGTCGCTTTCCTTGTCTTTTACTATATAAGAGCGACGGCATACCTGCATGCAAGCTCCGCGGTTTGCCGATGCGTTCATCTCGTTGAGGCTGAGGTAGCATTTGCCCGATACCGCCATGCACAATGCACCGTGGCAGAACATTTCGATACGTACCGGCTGTCCCATAGGGCCGGTTATATGTTGCTCATGGATAGCGTCATAAATCTTACGAACCTGCTTCAGATTCAACTCGCGAGCCAATACCACTACGTCGGCAAACTGAGCGTAAAAGCGCAGAGCCTCAGCGTTGCTGATATTAAGCTGAGTAGACAAGTGAACTTCTTGTCCTATCTGGTTACAGTACGACATAACAGCTACGTCGGCTGCAATTACGGCACTGATGCCCGCTTCTTTTGCAGCGTCTATGATTTTACGCATCAGCTCGATGTCTTCATCATATATAATAGTGTTTACCGTAAGGTAGCTCTTTACGCCATGCTCATCGCATGTGCGAGCTATCTCGCGCAAGTCGTCGATGGTGAATGTGCTGGCCGAGCGTGCGCGCATGTTCAGGCTTTCTATGCCGAAGTAGATAGAATCGGCTCCTGCGTTGATGGCTGCGGCAAGCGATTCGCGCGAGCCGACAGGTGCCATGATTTCGAAATCTTTTATAGAATAATTCATCAGTCTGTATTGATATATTTATTTGGGTGCAAAGTTAATCATTTATATCAGAAAGACAGAGGCTTTGCTCGCTAAAAGCAGATTTCACAGGTGGAGGCGAGACGTTACAATGTCATGCGGTTTCGCCAAGAATCATGCTTTTTTTGCTAATTTTGCACCGTAATTCTACAGCAAGAGAAACATTACTGCGATTATGAAGATAAGAAATATAGATTTAGGAGAAAAGCCGGTGTTGCTGGCTCCGATGGAAGATGTTACCGACCCGGCGTTCCGCCTGCTATGCAAGGAGTTCGGTGCCGACATGGTATACACCGAATTTGTGTCGAGCGACGCGCTGATTCGTTCAGTGGGAAAGACTATGCTGAAACTTAATATCAGCGATGCCGAGCGCCCTGTGGCTATACAGATATACGGTAAAGACACCGATACGATGGTAGAGGCTGCACGCATTGTAGAACAGGCTAATCCGGATATACTCGACTTGAACTTTGGTTGCCCCGTGAAGCGAGTGGCTGGCAAGGGTGCAGGTTCGGGCATGTTGCAGAATGTGCCTAAGATGCTGGAGATGACCCGTGCGGTTGTTGATGCTGTAAAGATTCCGGTAACGGTGAAGACCCGCTTAGGATGGGATGCTGACCATAAGATAATCGTAGACTTGGCAGAACAGCTTCAGGACTGTGGTATTGAGGCTCTTACCATACACGGACGAACTCGTGCGCAGATGTATACGGGCGAGGCAGACTGGACTTTGATAGGTGAGGTGAAGAATAACCAACGTATGCGTATTCCTATTATCGGCAACGGCGACGTTACTACTCCGCAGCGTGCTGCCGAATGTTTTGATAAGTATGGAGTAGATGCTATTATGATAGGACGAGGAAGTTTCGGCCGTCCATGGATATTTAAGGAAGTGAAGCATTATCTGCAGACAGGCGAGGAGATTACCGGACTTACTACCCGCTGGAAAATGGATGTGTTACGTCGTGAAGTGGCAGATAGCGTGAAGTTGCTTGACGAGCGCAGGGGTATATTGCACGTCCGTCGTCATTTGGCGGCATCGCCTCTGTTTAAGGGAATCCCTAATTTCCGCGACACACGTATCGCCATGCTGCGTGCATCTACACTCGATGAGCTGAATGCGATATTAGACGGAATAGAACAAAACTGGTTGGGCGAATAATATAAGCCATCTCAAGCTCAGTGGGTTATCCCATGAGCTTGAAGACTGGCGATATGAACCAACGCTTATACATATGTGTAGCTACTTGGTATACGAAAAACGCTGAAACGAAGCCTACGATGGCATCGATAAGGTAATGCGCCTGGATGTATACGGTAGCACAGCATAGCAAAACGTAGAAAGGCGCTAATACGTACGCTAACTTATGATTAACGCGCCACGCCATAATCATGACGATAGTAGAGATACCTACATGCGAGCTTGGGAAAGCTGCGGTAGGACGTTCGCCTACTTCTTGCGACGCTTCAACCAAGTCGTAGAAGAATCCTTGGTCTACTCCTGTACTTGGAACCAAATAGTTATTGGTGTTGAAGAAATCGCCGATAGACGGAAATATGCAAGCGTTTACTTTATCCATTCCGATGGCAGGGAAGTAAAACTGAGGCCCCGCTACAGGTAACATTATATATACAAAATAGTAGATAAAGAACGACGTTACCAGCACAAAGCAAATCTTCTCGAACCATTCAAACCGGAACAAGAAATAGTATACCACCACAATGAATATCATGGGGTAATAAAAGAAGTATCCCATATTAAACGGCTCGCTGAACCAAATGGAAGGGAAGTTCTGACTGAATATCACCGCCGGCTGACAGTGGAATATTAATTGTTCGGCATGAGCGAACAAGTGATCCAAGTTGGGGAACAAGCGGTTGAACTCGAACGTATCGGGATACCAATAAGCCAACAGCGACATCTGTACAGCCATACGGATAAAAGCGGTAAGTCTGCATGGAAAAGCTTGATACAGGAATATAAGCACAAAAGTAAGCACCACAATTCCCGCACGCTCCAGTAACATCATTCCCGGATGATCCATGCGCGGAAAAAGCAGCAATATCAGCAGTGTAGTCAGTGCATTATATATAAGGCTGATTGTCTCTACGGCAAACAGTCCCTTCCCGCTGTTTACTCTCTCAAATAGTTTTATAGCCATCCTTCTTTCTTATACCAAGCGATAGCTTCTTTTACTCCTCGCTCTAACGGATATTCGGGTACATATCCCAACTCTTTTTCCGCCGGAGTGATGTCACATCGCCAGTTTCTTTGTTTCATTATTTTATACTTATCCATATTTAGCGTGCTGCTCTTGTGCATCAGTCGCGCTACGTTTTCAGCGACGAACGAAATGACCTTCAGCAGGCTTATCGGGCATACAAAGTGTAGTACCCAAGGGTTTCCCAACTCTTTTTCTATCAACTCAGAAAAAGTACGGCTGTTGTATACCTGTCCGTCGCTCACGAAGTAAGCACGTCGTGTTATCTTTTTCTCGATACTTAGGTAAATGACCTTCACCAGGTCTTTTACGTAGATGAATGTAAGGTCTTGTCTACGGAATCCAGCAGCGAAGTCCACGTGTTTCTGTATAGACTGCGCCATCAAGAAATAATCTCTTTCTCGTGGTCCGTATACTCCGGTGGGTCGGAATATTACATACGGAAAGTCTTTCAAGCTCTGAATATACTCTTCAGAATGTATTTTGCTTATTCCGTAAGCGGTGTTAGGGCAAGGCTTGTCTTGCTCCGAGATAGGGGCGTAGTCCTTTTCGTGTATCGGGCCGAATACGCTGAGTGAGCTGATGTAGATAAACTGCTGCGGCACCATGTCGAGGCGTTTAAGGGTCTCTATGAAATTACGTGTAGCCCAGTAGTTTCCTATCTCGAAAAAGCCTTTGTCTTTACATTTTGTCACGCCGGCACAGTGGATGATGTAATCCCATCCTTCATGTTCGCTCTTGTGTTTGTTGAGTTGAGCTTCAAGCGCATCACTGTCGGTAAAGTCGAGTTCCGCGAATTTTATCCGCGAATCCTGCAGATACTTCCGACTGCTGCTTTTGCGTACTCCAGCCCATACTTGCATATCCTGTGCCAGTCCTTCTTCTACCAGAAAACTGCCGATGAATCCGCTGGCACCGGTTACTAATATTTTTTTGTTCATGGTTATTTGTCTTGTTGTGGCATATTCTTTATCGGCTCTATGTGTACGCTGATGTACGTGTTCGCGCCATAAGCCTCTTTTAGTTTATGCTCAATCTGAGTAGCTTTATCGTGTGCTTCAAACAGTGGCATGTTGCCATCCATACGTATGTGTAAGTCTATAGCATAGTTGCTTCCTATACGGCGTGTGCGCAGATGATGAGGCTCGGATACTCCCGGTACAGAAAGCACCAGATTGGTTATATGGTTCTCTATATCATCGGGCAGTGAGCGCTCTAACAATTCGTCAAGGCACGGCTTCAGCTGTTTTACGGCTACGTGTATGATGAAGAAACTAACCACTACAGCCGCCAGCGGGTCGAGCACTCGCCAATTTTCGCCTAACAAGATGGCTCCGCCAATGCCTATAGCCGTTCCGATAGACGAAAAAGCGTCGCTGCGGTGATGCCATGCGTTGGCTATTACAGCCGGACTATTGTATTTCTTTCCTATCCGCCGGGTGTACTGAAATAGCAGTTCCTTGAGCAGAATAGACAGAAGGGCGGCTATCAGCGCTATCCATCCTGGCGAGCTGAGCGTTCCGCCTTTCAGATAGATATAAATCTGTTCTCCTCCGTTCCATAGAATACCGACTCCCACACAGAATAAGGCTACGCCTATGAGCAGTGTCGCGAAAGTTTCGTATTTACCGTGTCCGTAGTCGTGCCCTTTATCTTCGGGTTTGCCGGATATACGCACGAATACTAAAACAATGATATCTGTTATCAAGTCTGATAGCGAGTGTACGGCATCTGCTACCATGGCAGCGCTATGCCCAAGTACTCCTGCTATAAACTTACACACAACCAACAATACGTTGACAAGGCTACCCGTCAGCGTGACTTTGTAAATCTCACGCTCTCTATGAGCTATGCTTGCTTCTTTCATTTGTAATATTGGGTTAAAGAATGCGGCAAAGATAATAGATTATTAAGTTTCTACCTTAAAATAAGAGAGTATATTAGTCGGCCTTTCCAATAATTTTGCTTACTTTGTATGAACGAATATATTATCACCGCCCTACTATAGATGCAGAAGTTGCGGTAATAATTAAAAAAATACGACTATGGCTAAGAAAAAGAAAGAAAAAAAAGGCGGAAAACGAATGAAGAAGAGAGAACTGGCCGAATTGCTTGTTACATTTTTCCGCACAAGACCCGAGACCAGTTTTGGCTTAAAGCAGATTTTCGGAAGCCTGAATCTCACTACGCACCCATTGAAGATGCTTTGCGTTGATATAATAGATGAAATGCTCGAAGAAAACTTCTTGGTAGAAACTGAAAAGGGACATTTTCAGCTGAATGGCCGTGGACAGATTATGACCGGTGTATTTCAGCGGAAAAGCAACGGAAAGAATACTTTTATTCCCGACGACGGTGGAGACCCTATTGCGATTTCCGACAGCAACTCGGCTCATGCCATGAATGGCGATAAGGTGAAGATTGCGCTTTCGGCACGACGCAGACGTCATGACCCCGAAGGTCAGGTTCTCGAGATTTTGGAACACTCTGACACTCCGTTTGTCGGTACTCTTAAGGTTAGCAAGAACTATGCGTTCCTTTTGACCGAAACAAATACGCTTGCCAATGATATATTTATCCCTAAAGATAAGCTGAAAGGTGGAAAAGATGGCGACAAGGCTGTGGTAAGGATAACCGAATGGCCCGAAGATGCCAAGAACCCCTTTGGTGAGGTAATAGATATACTTGGTAAAGCTGGCGAAAATACTACCGAGATGCACGCTATCTTGGCAGAATACGGGTTGCCGTATCATTATCCGCAGAATGTGGAGGCGGCTGCCGAGAAGATTTCGGCGGAGATTACTCCCGAAGATTATGCCGAGCGTGAAGACTGTCGCGATGTTACTACATTTACCATCGACCCGAAAGACGCCAAGGACTTTGACGACGCTTTGTCTATCCGTCAGCTTAAACCGGGACTGTGGGAGGTAGGCGTACACATTGCCGATGTATCGCACTATGTAAAAGAGGGTAGTGTAATAGATAAGGAAGCGGTGAAACGTGCCACTTCTGTTTATCTGGTAGACCGAACCATCCCTATGTTGCCCGAACGCTTGTGTAACTTTATCTGTTCATTGCGCCCCGATGAGGAGAAGTTGGCATATTCTGTCATCTTCACGATTAACGAGAAGGCAGAGGTGAAGGATTATCGCATCCGTCACACTGTAATCAAGTCGAATCGCCGCTTCACTTACGAAGAGGCTCAGGAAATTATCGAGACCGGAAAGGGTGAATATAAGGAAGAGATTCTGGAACTTAATAAGCTGGCGCAGATCCTTCGTGAAAAACGTATGGCTAACGGGTCAATCAACTTCGACCGTTGCGAGGTGAAGTTCGAAATCGATGAGAACGGAAAGCCGCTCAGCGTATATTTCAAGGAATCTAAAGAGGCAAACAAGCTTATTGAAGAGTTCATGCTTTTGGCCAATCGTACTGTAGCCGAGCATATAGGTAAGGTGCCAAAGAACAAGAAGCCTAAAGTGTTCCCTTATCGTATCCACGATTTGCCAGACCCAGATAAACTTGAGAACTTGAGTCAGTTCATCGCACGTTTCGGTTATAAGATTCGTACCGGCGGAACTAAGACAGAGGTATCGAAGTCTATCAACCGCTTGCTGAACGATATCGAAGGAAAGAAGGAGCAGAACCTGATAGAAACCGTGTCTCTGCGTGCCATGCAGAAAGCGCGTTATTCTATTCATAACATCGGCCACTACGGATTGGCGTTCGATTATTATACGCATTTCACATCGCCTATACGTCGTTATCCCGACTTGATGGTGCATCGTCTTCTTACTCGCTATCTGGCCGGCGGTCGTACTGCTCAGGCAGATAAGTACGAAGAACTGTGCGAACACAGCTCGGCTATGGAGCAGACAGCTGCCGCTGCCGAACGTGCTTCGGTTAAGTATAAACAAGTAGAGTTCATGGGCGAGCGTATCGGAAACGTATACGACGGCGTTATTTCGGGTGTTACCGAATGGGGACTTTACGTTGAAATCAACGAGAACAAGTGCGAAGGTATGGTGCCGATGCGCGACTTGGGTGATGACTATTATGAGTTCGACGAAAAGAACTATTGCCTTATCGGACGTAAGCGTCATCAGAAATTCTCATTGGGCGACCCAGTTCAGATTAAGGTAGCCAGAGCAAATCTGGAGAAGAAACAACTTGATTTTGTTTTGGCCGACGATAAGTTGCCAATTAAGAAATAATTAGAATAAAAATGATTAATGCACTCCTGCTGCTTTATGGGTGGCAGGAGTGTTTTTTTGTGATTATTCAGCGAATCAACACAAAGCGTTTCAATAACACTTTTCATACATGTAAAGTTATCCAGTAAAGGAATAAATAAGGAGTAAAGTAATTCAGTAAAACAACAACAAAAGTGTAAAGTGAAATCAGTCAAAGTCAAAGTCGTCTTACTTCGACCGATACGCACGCTCACATCGACCGTTACGCACGTTCACATCGACCGTTACGCACGCTCACACCGACCGATGTGAGACAACTTCAATAATATAAGCGATAGATATGCCTCACAGATACCGAAGATTGGCAAGAACTGTGATTTTGGTGACGCAATGATAAAGTCATGAACAACGCATCGTAGCCACTGAAAGTGGAAGGTTTTGCACGTAAATTCATCACGTTTCCCTCCGTTTTAGGTAAAAATAGTGCATTTTGAGCGCAAATTTTCAGTTTTTTCTGAATATAATTTGGAGGATAAAAAAAAATGTCTACCTTTGCACTCGCAATCGAGAACAACGCATTGCAGATACGATGGTGCCATAGCTCAGTTGGTAGAGCAAAGGACTGAA
>ULRN01041097.1_pt1 | contig 74642 bp, 71 predicted proteins | sample 1955461 | NCBI WGS metagenome assembly ULRN01 (sample SAMEA4835683, study PRJEB28245) | human gut metagenome | biome: gut microbiome; material: fecal sample | place: Denmark | collected 2008 | reverse complement strand
TGGCCGCCACGTCGGCCCGTTCGTCGAAACGTTTCACCTTGTTCGATTTTATCTCGACTGCGAAGTTGCCGTCTTGTATCTTGAAGGACATCTGTTTCTCGCCTAATTTCAATTGCCCGTAGTCCAGCATGATCTTGCGGAATGCCAACACCTCGTCCTGGCAATATTTGCACAAGCCCTGCACTTCGGCGCATACGGCCCGTACTTTCCTTTCCGTGTCTGCTATCAACTCGGCGCGGATGCCCTCGTAGGCGGCGCGTTTGTCCAGCGCCTGGCGGCGTTCTTCCTCTTTCTTTTGAGCCAATAAGGCTTCCAGCTCCTTGCTGGATAGTTTGCTTAAGTCTGTCATCTTGTTGTTTGTTTTTGTTGGGGCGGGGTCCGCCCTACGGTTTATATATGGGGCAGGCGGACCCTGCCCTTACGGTTTATATACGGGGCGGGCGGACCCCGCCCTTACGGTTGATCCTTGCCCATTCCATGCGCAGGTAGGCGAGGTCGGCTTCCAGCCGGGCGATCTCATCTTCCCATTCGCGGAGGAGGCGGTGTTGCGCATCCATGTCCTTGACCGGGCGGGTGATCAACATGTCCGCGAGAAAGTCGCACTCGCCCTTCAGGTAGTTCTGCCGGCGGAGGAGCCGTTTGCCCTGTTCCTCCAGGGAGGCCAGTTTTTCTTGCAAGGGGATGTATCGTGCCATAATTGTCAATTCTTTTCAGCTATCGCCTGTTCCTTACGTTGTTTCTTCAACCGGTTGTCGCAATACGAACAGACCGCCTTGTGTAGGTTGGGGAGTTCGCCGAGCTGGATGGCTGGAAGGATACGCCCCCGGCTGATCGGGAGGCTCCTGATGTGCCGGTTTGCCTCTTCGTAGCCATTCAGCGTGCTGACACCGATCCGGGAGAGCTGCTTGAAGATCCGATGATACCACTCTTTTCGTATAGCTTTCTCGTTGAGTTCGGCCTTCAAGCGGTCGGTGTCGGTGGATAGGTGTACCTGCCTTTTCAAGTCGAGGAGCAGTTCGCTGTATTCTGCGTCTGTAAGGGCGGACAGGCTGATGCGACGACCATGTCCCGCACCGTATTTCCCGATCAGGTAACTTTCAATCACGCCTCCTTTGATCGTTTCAGCCTCTGCCGGATCATAGCCGGGGATACGTTTCAGGTAGCCGTAAAACAATCCGGTGTTACGGCTTTTGTACACTCGCTTTTTCGTTGTCATATCTTTGATTTTGAGAAATGGTTTGACTGAGATCTTCTTTATCGCCATGAATGAGGGAGGCAGTCTCTTCATCGATATCGATGCGCGAGCTCCGTCCTGTGCGAACAGTGGCGAACGCCGCCAGTCCTTTCACGTGAAAAATCACGTATGCCAGTTGCTTTGCCATCACTGCCGCCGCGCCCAACGGCTCGCTCCGTTCGTCCTCATGGGCGATGAAGATGAAGAGCGTGCGGGGGAACTCCTGCGTGAGGGCGATAATGTCTTCCTTTTTTAGGTCGGTATAAATCGTTAGGTTGTCGAGGAAGATAATGCGTTCGCATTTGCGATTCGTGCGCATCTCCTCTTTTAACTCTTCAAGCGTGACGAACGGCCAGCTGTGGAAATTACGGTTGGTAGGCTGTATCCCGACCCGGTTCACGGAGGCCGTGTAACTGTATCCGGTACCCTCCTCGGCGGAGATGTACAGTACGGGTTCGATCTTAGACAAGTCTTTTGCCAGGTTCAGAGCAAACGTGGACTTGCCGTTTTTCTCTTTCCCGTATATGATCCAGCAGCCTTTGCGCTCCTGGTCACCTAATATCTTTCTCCATTCACCCAGGAACGGCATGAACTTGAACCGTTGGGCATTGAGGTTGCTTACTGATAATCGTCTCATAATCTATCAATCTTCGTTTAGGATGAGCAGTGTTTCGGCACGGCGCAGACCGGTTTCTGCCTCCTGGCTGTCCGTGGCCAGACACATGTTCACGATCTTATTGATTTTACGTTTGTCTTTGATGTTGACCGATAGCACTGTTCCGATCAGGCTCCGGAAGAACGCCTCTCGGTCGGCGGGAGCATCCGGTACGATATGGTTGTACTTCGAGGAGAAACGGGAGAAGAGCTCCTTATAGGATTGTTTCTTCGATGATCCCTTGCCTTTCTGTAGCTTCGTGCGTAAACCGTCAGATCCCATCATATACCAACCGCAGGTGTCTTGCGTACCGTTCCAGAACTCATGCAGCAAAAGCAGGCTGGAATAGGACAATGCCCCGGCTTCGTCGATGATCACGATCGGATGGGGAAGGATGTTCAGTATATACTTGGCGGACTCCTTGATTTCTTCCAGTGTACCGTCCAGCTCGCCGCCCACAGCCTTGGCGATGGCACGGATCAGGCTACGTTCCTGGCGGCACTGGGTCGCATCGATATAGAAACAGTTCTTCAGCGTTCGCGACAAGTAGCGTGCCGAATAAGTCTTGCCGATGGCACACTCATCAACAAACATCATGCTTTTGGAGAACTCCTTGCAAAACAGCACATCTTCCTCGATCATGGTGAACACGTCGGTACGGGCCATGTTCCACTGCCGTTCGTTGAGCGATACACCCAAGAGCCGTCCCAGCTCCAGCCATTTGCCGGCGGAGAGCATCTTCACCGTGTCCCCTTTTTTCAGGACACTGTACACGCTCTTGTTGATCCCATATTTCTTGGCGAAATTGGCATCGCTTCCGTCGTACCGTTCGCGGGCTTCGCCCAGTGCAGCAAGGACTTTCGTTTTAAATTCTTCTGTCAGTTCAATCATATCTTTCTATCTATTTTATTGTTATCAAAATCTGTTCTTCAAACCGGTAGCAAATGAGGTTCGAACGCTGTTCAAATCCGGTTCGTTTCCCTCTTCATTGTCAATTGTCAAGATTTCCGGTTCTTCCTCCCTCACCTCATACCTCTGTATCCCCGGCATCCGGAAACTGCTGCCGATCGTCAGTTCGCGATGGTCCAGCACGGTGACTTTCTCGATTTCATGGTAACGGCGTTTGCTGTATCCCTCGAGAGTATTGCGGTAGCGGGCAAATTGTTCGCGGTTACGTGCCAGTTCGGGCGTTTCCTCGCATCTGGCACGGGCGGTAAGCGGTTGTTCGATGACTTCGCAGATGACACGCGTTGTGCCCCGCAGACAGGCCACAGCCGCAAGGCATTCGCCATCGTTGCCGTCCAGCCAGTAGATGTCGATGTCTTTACCTGCCAATACCTGCATGTAGCCGATCAGCGTCTCTCCGATTGCCAACGTGCCGCCGTCGGCCAGCAGGTAGATGCTGCCCCGGAAGCGGATCTGTCCGGCCATGCTGACCGAGCTTTTCGTTACGAACCCCAGCGAGAGCAGGATGGAGCGGAACGGGATCGGGCGGGTGTTCCGGGGGTCTTGCTTTTCGAGGAACACGTCCCAGCGGCTTTTGCCGGGATGGGCGGTGCACTCCATGTTATTGACCGTCTCGATGTCGCGCAGGCTTTGTTCCACCAACTTGTTGTAAGGGACAATCTTTTTCGGATCGGTACCTACCTGGTTAGCTTCGCTACGGGCGAAGGGGCGAGCGATCCAGCCCACGTGTTTTTTCTCCAGTTGGTAACGGATCGGTTTCCAGTAGGCCTCGCATCGCTTGGCGCGGGCGTTGTTGGCTTCGATGCGTACCCGATTGAATACGGCACCTTCACGCAGGAAACTGTCGCGGTAGTCGGCATTCAGATTGCTTTCGCACTCTATTTCCATCGGGAGGGACAATCCCCATTCGGCGTAATTGCGTACCATCTGGCGGTAGAACTCCAGGATGATCCCTTTCTTGTCGGTCCCATAAACCCAGGTCGTGATGGCTTCGCTACCAAGATCGACACCCAGATAGAACCACATGCGGGTACCGTCCTTATACTCGAAAGGCGGTTGCCGGTCGTCCACAGAAATGATCTGCCCGGCAAACTCCGGGTGCTTCAGTGTTTCAAACGGGACGAACTTGGAGAGACGGATCTGACGGTTGCCTTGGCGTTTGCGCGAGGTGGCCACCGAACTGTCCCATGAGTTCAGGTACATCGTGATGGAGCGTTGGCTGATTACTTTGAATGTTTTCGGGTCGAACACCTCGCCGGTCTCGTTGCTGATAACCTCCACGTAGCCGGAAAGGAATGCCGCCAGTTGACGGGAGACCTCCGCCGGGGTGGGCTTGAACGGCTGGTGGCAGAACATGCTGTCCAAAAGGTCGCGTGTCCGTTCGGCCGCCTTACCCCGGTTGTTGTTGTCGTAGCCTTTCAGCAGGGATTGATACCCTTCGGCTTCAAAGCGTTCGATCTTCCGTTTCAGGCTGACCGGGTTGGTCGGCATACGGAACTGGGGGAGGTTATGGATGCCGCGCCATATATTGAGGTTGTTGACCGCCACAGAGAGAACCTTGTAAGTGTTCTTCAGTGAATTGTTGGTTTGTATGCAGTTTTCATAGTGTGCCGACCGCCATCGGATGGCCGCTTTCAGCACGCTGGCGTCAAGCACGTATTCCTTTTGCCGCTCCACGTCGATCGTCCCGTATTTTCCGGGGCAGACCTCCGCAAAGAAGGCGACGGCCTCGGCATCTTCCCAAAAGAAGCGATCCAACGAGCAATCCTTTTGGCGCGGATCGCCCAGTTGCTTGCGCCATTCCTTGGGAAGGCTGTCGAAGAGGATCAGTACCTTGTTGCCCTGACCTTTTCCCTTGCGGGCACGCTTGATGCCATACGGTTTGTCGCTGTCACGGGTCAACTTTTTCCGTAAGGCTTCCCACGACGGGAAGAACTCGGGAACCAGCTCCTCTTTCGTCACCACTATCATGTTATTCCATTCGTGAGGCATATTATTGTTATTTATTTTTTATTCCAATTGTTCCCGGAAGCGGATTCGAACCGCTGACCATATCGCCTGAATTACCAGTTCCGATTGTTCTGCCTGACTGAACTATCCGGGATACCACCCTCGTACCGCGGGCCGCGTACCGATACCCAACCTAAACCAATCTTAATTGAAACCTAAACCTTGATTGTTATCCTTGTGGCTGCCACCTAACAGCCGAACCATCCATTCCTCGAAGCGTTCCAGCTCATTGCCGCACGCCTCTTCGTTCTTGATCAGCGCAAGGCTGAAGCCGAACCACACCGTCGAGAGCAACGCCCCTGCTAACTCCCCGCCATTCTCCATCGTCCCTATTCCTGCAAAGAGGAAGAGCCAACTGATACCCCAGCCGTATAGGATTATTTTCGCTTTCATGCCGGATCCTTGTAGTCGGGTAATGCTTCCAATTTCCGTTGGGCCTCCTTCAGTTGGGCTTTCGCCAGCAACTTTATTTCATAGACCAATCCCGGATCCATTTTCTCCATCCATCCAAAACGTTTTTTCAACAGACGGTCCAATACTGCCCAATTCTCGAGGTTAACACAATCGTTGTAGTTATGCCACTGAGTTTCACGATCAATAGGATCGAAAGCCACAATACCCCAAAGATATTTTCCATCGATTCGCGCTTTCGCACAATCATTGGCCCATACCACTCGAAATATGGGCAGTTCTTCGTCCTTTTTACCCGTATATACCAACAGCATACATCCATCTTCCACTTCATCGATCTTATCAATATAAGCCTCGCAAAGCGCCTTGTAGTCGATTTTCTTTTTTGCTTCCATTTTGAATACGTTTTAAATGATTGTCACCTCCTTATACGGATTATCCACCTCTTTCTTCTCGATCCTGATCGTCAGGTCATACATCTTTCCACCATGATTCAGGGCGTAGGTACGAATAATCTTCGCCGTCGGGCTGTTGGTGTTAAACTGCAATGATTCAACAACCGTCCGCATGGACACTTTCAGTTTCGCCCTTATTTCGTCCTTTACCTCTTTGCTTACCTCGATGACTTTCTTTTTTTCTTCCATACATTATTTAATGTTTAATAGTTTGTTGTACCTTTAGAGCGTCTTTCCAGTGGAAGACTTTGCAAAGATAAATCAAGATTCTTGATATTTCAAAATAAAAACACAAGAAATATGATATTTTTTTCAAGCAACTTGAAATTTCTCAGAGAAAGAGAAGGTATAAAACAAGCAGATTTGGCACAAAGGATTGGTGTTAAGGCTAATACTATATCTAATTATGAAAAGGGTGTTAGTCAACCCGATTACTCTGTGCTTCAACTTATTTTGAATGTCTTTAATATAGATGCGGACTCCTTGCTGTATAAAAATATAAGCGAGAATAATACTTCAAGAATCTTGAACTCTGATTACTTAGAGGAGAATACCTCTGTCACAGATAAATTACTATATAGAATTGATGAAAAAGAGGCTAAGATCGAATCTCAAGCCGAGCAAATCGGAGCCTTAAAGCAGACGATCCGCCAGCTGGAGGAGAGGATTGAGGGGTTGCAACAAAGTATCCTCCCGAATGCTGTCTCCGCTGGATCAACCCGGATCCGCAAAAGCGGTGCTGTGGGGCAGGAAGATGCCCAATTTGCAGAATGGTAATTAATTAAGTGCATATTATGGAAGTTAATAAAAATCATATATATCCAAGCGACCACATATTGATAGATAATAAATCTATAAGAAGAACAACTATTGATGGTGAATATTTCTATTGCTTAACAGACATCCAGCAAGCTGCGGAAATCAATAAAGGAACAAGCCGTAGTCAATTGGTTTCGAGCATGATGGATTTTTACTCAGTTAATATTAGAACTAATCATCGAAATAGACTATCTCGTTATTTAAGCGAAAAAGGTGTGGTCGAATTATTAGAGCGGAGTACTCATCAGAAAACGGCAAGACCTTTTCTTGTAAAGTTTCTACAGGAAAAAAACAACTGTATATATACTCGTCCTAATTCAAGAGAGAGAATGAATATTGCAAATATGAAAGATGTGTTTTTAGCGTTAAAAGAATATGTCAATTCACTCCCACCCTCTGTGGAAATCACGACGATTAAAGTATTTATAGATAGTTTAGACCGAGAACTAAAAAATGGAGGTGTGATCTAACCAGCGTAAGCCATAAAAGACATATAGGTATGGGAGAAGACAAAAAAGAAAGCAAGAAGGATGGCAAGAAATCAGAATTGCCGCGAAGCAGATTTCAAGAGAGGCATGTTGTAAACCATGGTGATTTTGTAGCTTTGAACCGATCGGAAAAAGCTCTAACAAGAGGTAAAGATCATCGTGAAGACAAGCAATGAGCAAAAGCTGACAAGCAACGTCCATAGAGCAATCGTAAAGGTCTTGGATCGTTGGTTGTTGGCTTTGCCTGTCGCATCTATCTTCCATTGGAGGTTCTCTAATTCATATAAGGCATAAGAAGAGATTTTATTTTCCTTATAATGTTCCATGAATGGCCCGTAAGTCAACTCTTTGGGATCCCTTCCTTTGCTGTAACCATCTCGGGGTTTCATGGTTAAGAGCAACATGATACAAACGCCAATACACACGACTGCAAAAAGATAAGCGACTACGGAAAACAGAAACTCTCCAACCGACAAGACCGTAGTAACAAGGAAAGGGCAAATGGCAAATATAATACCCAACAGTGTATAACAACGTCCCGTAATCGAATCAGACACTTTACACAGCTCCTCCAGATATTTTTCTCCTTGACTGAAAATAAAATCAATCGCCTTGTCATCCAACAAGTCCATTACATCATCCGACAACCGCCAAGCTTCTTGTTCTATCTCTTTTTCCATGCTAAAATCATATTAAAACGTACATATCCCACCGCAAATGTAGCTATTACAACCTAAAATTGCCAGAAAACACACTGTAAATATCTGATATTCAATAATAAGAATATATATCACATTTGGTACAGTATGAAATAAGGGTACACGAAACCAGCCAAAAAACCAGTATATAACATTAATTAACCACTAAAGGGGTATCGAAAGCGTCAAAAAAACAGGGGCAAATGTCCCTCTAAGTGTCCCTCTAAGTGTCCCTCTAAGTGTCCCTCTAAGTTGGTTTTTTGCACAAAAAAGGCGGTATTCCAGCCTTCCCAATGGCCAAAATACCGCCTTCGTGTTAAAAGGCCGTCCAAATACTACTCAAACAGCAATAAAACAGCTATTTACCGCTTCTTATCAAGTGAGATTGTATGATCATTGCCCGTTTCGTGATTTTGCAGCTTCCATCGCTCATCCCAGCGTGCAGGAGGCTGTTTTTAGTGATCCCGACCTCTTCCTCCGTCAGATGGTCAAAGATGGCGGAAATCGAACCGAAATAGTAATTTTTCTTCTCGTAGATCAAATGTACATGTATAACCTTTGTCATATCCTATATTGTATCTATTCCGATGCAAATATACCAAATAATAACTATATGGAATAAATTGAAGTCAAAAACACAAACAAAGTCTCCGCTTTCCATAAAAGCAAAAGAGGCCTTTTAAGCCCCTTTCTTTACTTTCTGGAGCAACCATCCACCTTTGCCTTTTTACCCCTTTCCACCGCATTCTTTGTGTGGTTTTAGCAAAAACAGCAGCCTGGTTAAACCACAATTCAAACCACCTTCAAGAACCCGCCAAAATCCATCCCCATTTTTAAAGTCAAATTCAACCAACTTAAAGCAGTTTGATTTTTCGTATTGTTTTTCATTTCTCGCAATCTACTTATAACTCCCTGTTTATAATATATTTACGAAGTACTACCAAATTCCCTTATTGATATTTTTCGTATTGCCCCTTATAGTCGTGATGGTGGAAGGGCTGTTTGTCGCGCTCGACAGGAAAGCCCGCGAAGTGGGGATGCCCGCCTTCAACGTGATGAGCAAGATGGGGATTATCCGGCATACGGCGAAAGACCGGGCGAAGGCCGTGTTCTTTTCCAAGCTGATCATCATCACGGCGTTGGTCCCGATCTTCTCTTTCCAGAAAGTCGAAGGGAAGATGTTCAGCCCGTTGGCCTATACGTTAGGGTTTGCCTTGTTGGGAGCCTTGATCTTTACGCTGACACTTGTGCCGGTCCTTTCGTCGATGCTGTTGAAGAAGAATGTGAGGGAGAAGCATAACCCGTTCCTGGCCTGGGTGAACCGGATGGCGACGGGACTGTTCGACCGTTGCCATGCCCATAAACGGATGACGATAACCGTTACGACACTGGTGGCGGCAGTCGGGCTCTGGTGCTTCACCTTATTAGGCACGGAGTTCCTGCCGCAACTGAACGAAGGTTCCATCTATATCCGGGCGACGCTTCCGCAGAGCATCTCGCTGGACGAGTCCGTGGAACTGGCAAACCGGATGAGGCGCACGTTGGCTTCTTATCCCGAAGTCCGCCAGGTCCTGTCGCAGACGGGACGGCCGAACGACGGGACGGATGCGACAGGTTTCTACAACATCGAGTTTCATGTGGACATCTATCCGGAGAAGCAATGGGAGAGCAAGCTGACGAAAGCGGAACTGATCGAGAAGATGCAGGAACGGCTGGGTGTCTATCCGGGAGTGGATTTCAACTTCTCGCAACCGATCAGCGACAACGTGGAGGAGGCGGCAAGCGGTGTGAAAGGCTCTATCGCGGTGAAGGTGTTCGGCAAGGACCTGTACGAGTCGGAACAGAAGGCGGTCGAGGTGTATAAAGTCCTGCAGACGGTCGAAGGGATCGAAGATCTGGGAGTGATCCGCAATATCGGACAGCCCGAACTGAGGATCGAGCTGAACGAATCACGCTTGGCGCGTTACGGCGTGGCGAAGGAGGACGTGCAGTCGATCATCGAGATGGCGATCGGAGGAAAGAGCGCCTCGCTGCTTTACGAGGACGAACGGAAATTCAACATCATGGTACGCTATGAATCCTCTTTCCGCCGTGGCGAGGACGAGATCGGCAAGATTCTGGTCCCTGCACGCGACGGGGCGATGATACCGGTCAAGGAACTGGCGGATATCCGTACGATTACGGGACCGCTGATTATCTACCGCGACAACCATGCCCGCTTCTGCGCCGTCAAGTTCTCCGTCCGCGGACGGGATATGGGGACGGCTGTCGCCGAAGCGCAGCAGAAGGTGAAGAAGCAGGTCCGCCTGCCTGAAGGCTACACCTTGAAATGGACAGGAGATTTCGAGAACCAGCAACGGGCCACGAAGCGGTTGGCGCAGGTCGTGCCGGTCAGTATCGCGATTATCTTTATCATCCTTTTCGTCCTCTTCGGGAATGCCCGCGATGCAGGACTGGTCTTGCTGAATGTGCCGTATGCCGCGGTCGGAGGGATTTTGGCTTTGCTGCTTACCCGTTTCAACTTCTCGATATCGGCAGGTATCGGGTTTATCGCCCTCTTCGGTATCTGCATACAGAACGGAGTGATCATGATATCGGACATCAAGAGCAACCTGAAGGCACGCAGCCCGTTGGAGCAGGCCGTCAAGCAGAGTGTCCGTTCGCGTGTCCGCTCCGTCCTGATGACGGCTTCGATGGCTGCCATCGGCCTGATGCCGGCGGCGCTCAGCCACGGCATCGGTTCGGAGAGCCAGCGGCCGTTGGCGATCGTCATCATCGGCGGACTGATCGGAGCGACCTTCTTCACGCTCTTCGTCTTCCCCCTGATGGTCGAAACCTTTTATCGCCGGATGTTGTACGACAAGAATGGAAAATTGTTGCAACGCAAACTGTAAAGAGATTGGGGATGTAAAAGGATATGTCCTATATTTGTAGTCCGATACGCACAACAAACATACGATGGCAAAGATATTATTAGTAGAAGATGAAATAAACATCGCCTCCTTCATCGAACGAGGCTTGCAGGAGTTCGGCCATGAAGTCCGCGTGGCCAATGACGGGCAAGCCGGCTGGGAGCTGGTCCGCCAGGAGGATTTCCAACTGTTGATACTCGACATCATCATGCCGAAGATGAACGGCCTGCAACTCTGTAAGCAATATCGGCAGGCGTATGGCTACCAGTCGCCCGTCATCATGCTGACCGCCTTGGGGACGACGGACGACATCGTGAACGGGTTGGATGCCGGAGCCGACGACTACCTGGTGAAACCTTTCAGTTTCCAGGAATTGGAAGCCCGCATCAAAGCCCTTTTGCGGCGTACGGGAGCGGAACCGGCCATGCCGCTTCTGAGTTGTGGCGACCTGACGCTCGATCCGTCCGGCCACCGGGCGATCCGTGGCAAGATGGTCATCGACCTGACCGTGAAGGAATACCGCCTGCTCGAATATCTGATCCGGAACCAGGGAACGGCATTGAGCCGTCTGGAGTTGCTGAAAAACGTCTGGGACAAGAATTTCGATACGAACACGAATGTGGTGGATGTCTATGTCAATTACCTGCGTAGCAAGATCGACAAGGATTTCGACCGTAAGCTGATCCGCACCGTAGTGGGAGTGGGCTATATGATGGAAGCATGAAGACGGGAGACAAGATAGCGCTTTTCTATACGGCTATCACGATCGGCATTATTTCGATGGTGACAGTCGTTTTCTATTTTGTGGCGACCGACTATATCAACCGCCTCTACTATTCCTATCTGACGGAAAAAGCATACGCGACGGCACAGAAGCACTGGGAAAAGGATGAGCTGAACGAAGAGGATTACGCCCGTATCCAGCAGCATTATGAGGAGACGTTGCCTGTCGCAGCGGAAATATTGCTGAATGCCGACAGCATCGCGGAGACGCGTGCTACCTTGTCCCGCTACCTGACCGACGAGAAGATCACTTCCCTGTATGCCGGCAATGTAGTCCGTTTCCAGGAAGGGAAAGAATTGGGAGCGGCTGTCTACTATCCGGACAACGAGGGTAATTTCATCGTGTTGGTGGTGTCGAGCAACCAGTACGGCGGAGATATCCAGCAACGGATCGGCTGGCTGCTGTTGGGGATGCTGGTGGTCAGTTCCGTCCTGGTCTATTTCGTCGGCCGTTTGTATGCGACGCGCATGGTCGACCGCATTGATGCGGCTTACCGGAGTGAGAAGTCTTTTATCAGCAATGCGTCCCATGAACTGAACAACCCGCTTACGGCCATCCAGGGAGAATGCGAGATCAGCTTGTTGAAGGAACGTACGCCGGCGGAATACCAGGCTGCTTTGGGGCGTATCGCCTCCGAGACGAAACGCATCATCCTGCTGATGAAGAACCTGCTCTTTCTCTCTCATGGAGATAAGGAGATTCTGAAGAATGCACGTGAGACGGTTTTGCTGGCCGACTTCCTGATGCAGTTCGTCGGCAACCGCGTTCGTTTTACGACCGACCACTTCGCTTTTGCCATCGAAGCGAATCCGTATCTGCTGAAGATCGCTATCGGCAACATCCTGAACAACGCTTGCAAATATTCGGGAGAGGCACCCGTCGAAATGCGGCTGAGAGGCGCTGTCCTGACCATAACGGACACGGGAATCGGCATCCCGGAGGAAGAAATCGCCCGCGTATACCAACCCTTCTACCGTGCTTCCAACACGCGCGAGTTTGCCGGACATGGCATCGGGCTCAGTCTTTCCATGCGTATCCTGAGAAGCTACGGGGCCCGAATCACAATTACGTCCGAAGTCGGAAAAGGCACAACGGTAGAGATCGAATTTCCGTAAGTTTTAGGCTGTTATGCTTGGATGGATGGAAAGAATGGTTATCTTTGTGATATTGTTTGACTAAAAGTATTAGCTATGAATATAAAAGAAAAAACAGGAAATTTCTTGCTGGACATTGCAAAATTGATCTTTGCCGGTATTATTATCGGAGGCATAATGACCGAAGAAATCAATAGATGGGTGTTGTATTTATTGGGGCTTTTTGCATTTGTATTAATTATTGTGATAGGTTTTGTATTATGTAGTCAAGTAAAAAAGGAGGATTGAACAATGGCTTTTATTATATCTTTTTGTGCAATGTCGATAGCGGCAATATTGATACCGCTCTATTTCGTTCATCGGGATAATAAGCGTAATGCAGCCGCAAATAAGGAAGGACAGTCTTCAAAGAAAGGTTGAAGATAAACTTCATTATAAGAACTATATATGGGGCCGGTCGAGTACTTCTTAGCCGGATCTTTCCTTTCAACATTTAGGCCGTTTCGATTGTTAGATATATAAAAACAAATAACCATGGCATACAAAATTGCATTCTTTGGAGCTAAACCGTACGATATAGCTTCATTCGACAAAGTAAATGAAAAGTACAATTACGACATTCGTTACTACAAAGGACACCTGAATCCGAATAATCTGGTCTTGACGCAAGATGCGGATGCGGTCTGTATCTTTGTCAACGACACCGCCGATGCCGCCGTGATCGATACGATGGTGAACAACGGCGTCAAACTGCTGGCCCTCCGCTGTGCCGGTTTCAATAATGTGGACCTGAAAGCGGCCAAAGGAAAGTTGCCGGTTGTCCGCGTACCGGCCTATTCGCCTTATGCCGTAGCCGAATATTCGCTTGCCCTGATGCTGTCGCTCAACCGGAAGATACACCGTGCCTACTGGCGTACGCGAGACGGAAACTTCTCGCTGAACGGCCTGATGGGATTCGATATGCACGGCAAGACGATCGGTATTATCGGCACGGGAAAGATAGCCAAGATCCTGATCCGTATGCTGAAAGGGTTCGGGATGCGTATTCTGGCCTATGACCTTTATCCCGACATGAAGTTCGCCGAAGAGGAAAGTTTTTCTTATGTCTCGTTGGACGAGCTGTATCGCGAGTCGGACATCATCTCCCTGCACTGCCCGCTGACCGACCAGACAAAATACATGATCGACAAAAACTCCATCGACAAGATGAAGGAAGGCGTGATGATCATCAATACAGGCCGCGGCCAACTGATCAACACCAACGACCTGATCGAAGGCCTGAAGGAAAAGAAGATCATGGCTGCCGGCCTGGACGTGTATGAGGAGGAGGGCGAATACTTCTATGAAGACAAATCGGACAAAATCATCGACGATGATGTGTTGGCCCGTCTGCTTTCTTTTAATAATGTGATAGTTACTTCACATCAAGCTTTTTTTACGAAGGAGGCTCTGCATAACATCGCCGAGACAACCCTTCGGAATATCGACGACTTCCGCCATCACCGTCCGTTAGTGAACGACTAACCAATTCTACATTTTAATCATTTCATTATCAATTGTTTGTATCTGATTTCTAAAGAAAGAGTAACAAAATAGCATCAAATGATGATTTTATTTGAAAGCAGATACAAAACGCACATGTTTTTCTAAAGAGAATGATTCATTATTGGGTTTTGCTTGCACATCATTTGTTTTCGCAAAGTTACGGGATTTTTCCGAATTATTCAATTGAAAATGCTTAATCATGATTAGTGTTACATAATCTTAAAGAGAGTCTTGTATAGTTTGATATTATAAACATGACAAACTCCCTCTTCAATTAAGAAAAGGGAGTTTGTCATTACAAGCCTTATGGCTGAATCACTTTTTACGTCCTCTTTTTAGGGCTTCTTACGGACAGCACGGACATGAATTACCTTGTTACGGTCCCATGGGTTAGTAGAACCTCCCGCCGTATATTTGTAAGCTGTGGTTCCCGGATTTGTGATAGCTGTAGATGTCCAATAATCACCAGACAGATTGTCGTTCATGCTAGAAGCTTCGTTTTGGGCGGGAAGATACCATACTATGTCGTTTTGTTCAAGCACCGGACGGTAAACAGTTCCATTTGCGTTAGATTCGACTTTTACTTTATATTTATTTTTCATTGCGCAAGCACGTGCTGCAAATTCTGTCGGATTGGTTGGTAATATTTTGTCAGCGACTCCGCCCCATGCTTCCAATTGATTCATAAGAGCTGAAGCCTCATTTATGCCATTGAAAGTATAAATCTCCCATGTATTCTGTGCTCCATCACTCGTACTGGTGGCAGTATTCAAATTCCCGAGTTTGCTAAAATTAATTGTTACTTTTCTTGCAGAACCAATTATCCCCTCAACTTTAATATATGTATAGCCAGAGAAGAAATTTAAATACCAACCTATTAATAAACGCCTCCATGAGGGTTGACTCATAAAATCATATGTTACTGTCATATCTGAATCCCAGTTGAATCCCCACGGATAATCTTTGTCCTGTATTCGTTCCACGCCTATGCCGTTGTTCCATGCCGGACAATATTGTGTAAACGAAAATTCTTTGGCCTCGTAATTTCCTTGAGCGACAGGTTTCAATGAAAGCGTGATATTACGGTCAGCTTCAGTTACGTTTTCTTTTAAGAATACGTATACCTGTACATCTCCTGTTGTTGTACTTGTCAATGTGCTTATTCCGTTATAACCATCAAGCCAATAGCCCGCATCCACAAGTGCTTGTACATCATTGCTTACAAATTTGTCTTTCTCCACGAAAGTGACATTAGTGGGATCATTAGACGTTAACGTCCAGCCTCCTGCCGGCAGCTTGTCATCACTCTTAATCGTAATCGGATAAATCACATAGTGCGCATCCTGCACTTCAGGTTGGGAAACAAATTCCAATTCATATTCCGGCGTGATGGAGAGTTTGTAAGTCACGGTAGTCCCCATAGTCCATTGCGTGTCTCCGATAGAGGCGGTAAGCGTGCGGTCAACACCTGAAGCATTGGTAAAGACGACTTTTATCATCGCATCTGCAGGCAGTATCTGCGGCAGCATCATGAATGTGCCTTCTGCGCTGGTGATTTCGTCTCCGTTGCCTTCATTTCCAGTTGTCTCTTTGTCCAAAGTCTGCGAGAAATCCGCAGTCGCATCACCGAGAGTCCATGCACCGTTAGCCATATTGTAGGTTCCGGCATTTTTGACACCTTTCAATGCCACGCTCTTAATCTGTCCGGGTTGCATCTGGCTGCCCACGGCAAAACGCACGGCGGTGCAGATGTGTTTGAAGGTGAGAGGTACGGCATTGTTATTGTCACCTCGTATCTCTGTGGTAGTGGCCACCACAATGTCTTTCTGTTCGGCTGCATTTGCTGGAACTGTATAGCTGAGTTCTTTGCTTTGCGGAGTGGATGGGGTGGTCAGCTTATCGGCATCCGTTGGTGCCCAAGCATAGAATTGGAACGAATGGTCTGCTCCCGGCCAATAATATATCTGATCCGTACTCCAAACGGAACCGTTATTGGCTGCATCCTCGTCCATATAGAACTGGTCAACAAGCGTTCCATTTTTACTCCAGTATGCCAGTACATGAAACTTCTCGAAATTATCTTTTGTGACAGGCACACCGCGTGTCAAGGTTTGTTCGTCCTCGAAGCCGGACACGTTGATACCGTCTGAAACAATGGCACGGACACAAAGCGTGTCTGCCGAGTTGTCCGACCGCAAAACGAAACGGCCAGCAGTATATCCTTCGTTATCACTATCGGCATATCCCCTTGTCTGTATGCTCTTATCGGACGATATGCCAAAACAAATGTTGTCACAGGCCTTCTCCGGATTTCCGTTTTCGAGAAAGTCCTCGTTATTGCACGAGAAAAGTAGCGTGCATAACAACATCGTTGCCATGCCGCCCGCCATCCAACTCGGATTTTTCTTATGTACCTTCATTTCTTCTGTTTTATATTTGTTGGCCAGAGGCAATACGCCCCGGCTGTTAGTGAGTGTAAGGGGACATTCAACCCCTTACACCCTGTAGGATTGCATCTCTATGGATAAGGCCGTTTTATTAAACCGGCTTTACGAGGATGCGAAATGAATCTTACTCAACGGTAATGTCATTATTAGTAAAAGCACCCCAAGGATCAACTTCTGCAGTAAATTCAATCGGGAAGAGCTCATCTTCTGTAATATTTTTCTCATTAAGTTCAGCGATGAAATTGTAGCTCTTGCTTTTCTCCATTCCGGTTGTAATAGTAGAGGTGTGCGGATATTCTGTTGTCGCTCCATTCTGATCCAATACTACAGTGAATGTGACTGTATATTGAGGTGAAGCGACCGGAATAAGATACATGTGCTCGGTCTCGCCAGAACCTGTACCGGCAACGAGGTCCTTAACATTATCGCTTGCGAATACAACTGACAGAGTGTTATTAGTAGCATTCCATACAGCATTCTCTTCAGCCGGAGTGATTGTTCCGTTCTGGTAAGCATTGGTAATCTTCACATCCTTTACGCTGATTTTTGCTGCGGCGTTTGCAGGGAATGTGTTCTTGAAAGTGAATTTTACACGGGAAAGCAAATGTTTGAATGTAAAGCCAACTTTTCCCGGATCAGTAGTAATTTCTTGATCTGTTGTTTTATCATCAGCCTTTGAATAAAGCAGGTCGGTTTCAGAGTTGCTGGCAAAAGTGATTGTACCACCATTTTTTGCAGCGGCAAATGTTATCCCCTTCTCACCTGACTTGGGAGCGATTGCCTCGAAAGCATAGGTGTAGTTAGGTTCCCAATACTGGATCGGTGAATAGGTTCCAGCACCCGAAGCTTCAACAGTTACCTCTTGTTTGTTGAAAATTTGAGCATCACCTCTCCAACCGTACACTTCAATGGTTGCAAGATTAGTGAGGTCAGTGTCTGTAGCACGGGTGCTCTTGTCAATAAATGATGAGAAACCGATGGCTTTTGTGTTCTGGGCCATTTCCACTGTCTCGTCGTTGCTGCAACTTGCCAACATAGCTGTTGCTGCCAATCCAATCAAAAAGATTTTTTTCATTTGATTAAAAATTAAATTGTGAATAAAAATGTTTTAATAACTCTCTATGTAAATCAAAGAGGAAGTTCTATGTCCTCGTAATCTCCCCAGTCTTCCACGTCCACATCGAAGCCGGAGCCTCCTTCCGTACCCTCTTTATCGGATATCTCAATACCCTTCACCACAATGACACCGCCCTGCGGTTGTGCCGCTACCTGGTCGGTCACGTCGAAATCGAATGACTTTATTTTTCCGTTCTTCAAGCGTACTTCCAGATTCAGCCCATACTTACGCTCGGCTCTTGTACCGTAATGTTCGTTAGGGAAACCGGGGATTCCGAAAGAACGAACCAAAGCCCGTGCGCCAAAATCTTCCACCGTACAATCGTACAGCACGGTGGCGGCTTCTTCCGAGGTTTGACCGCTGTTCAGCCATACAGCCTGCGCCATACCCGCCAAGGCACCGCGTGCCAGCGACACGTATTCCACCCCGTGGCTGAACTCGTAACGTACCAGATAGGTGAATACCAATGGATGCATGGTGACAGGTATCACGTCGGTCTCGATCGAACGTTCTGCCACGTATGACTCCATGTAACTACCATAAAGCATATCGGGCTGGTTCACTGTATTCTCACTTTTTGTATCCATTAAGGAATTGCCGAGGTAAGAAGATCGGGTGCGAGAGCGAGTAGTCGCCTTTGCCGAAGCGAACGACTGCATTTCGTCGAACACGATGTATTCCGTGTCGTTGTTGTAGAACAGCAGGGAGTGTTCACCCGGTCTCATGTACACGACATCCCCCTCGGGCGCGATATTGATGATGTCATCTGAACCGTCCGTATTGTACACTTGCACACGCAACCCATCCGGCATTCCCGGGCGCAATGTGTTGTATTCCATACCGAACGATTCCTGCCATGTGGGATAGTTCTTCCAATCCGTACTCCCCTCGTGGGTGTATTGCCACTCTTTTTCGTATTCAGCTTCTATGCGTACCTCCGATTTCGTGGCATGCGGGTCATGGTCAAAACATAAGTCCTTGTGCTCGCAAGATGAAAACAGCATGAGCATTCCCGCACACAAAGGAACATATCTTCTAATTGTGTGTATCTTTTTCATTTTACGCCTCCTTTCTTATTGTTGCTGTTGCCCCTTCCGAGAAGCCATACCAGAGAGATTTCCGCTTTCGTCGGACCGAACCAGTGACGGTTCTTGGTTGCCTTCCATACATAGTGACCGTCCAAGGGGGTATATTCATAATATTTCCCTCCCCAGTAACCCACGCCCAGCGTGAAGTCGATGTTCAGACGGTTTGCGACGGGCAACGAGTAACCGTATTCCACGCCTGCCGCATAATTCGTCTTGTCCCAAAGTGTCCCACCGGGTTCACCGCCCATGTAACCTTTGCCTCCCCATTCGAAATCGTATGTGAATGCCTGCCCGTAAACACCTACGTGATGCCCCGTGAGTGGCTTTTCATTAGCTTTCTTTCCGAACCATTTACGCACGGCGATGTCACCGCCATAGATGCGCCAGTAACGGTGGTTGCTGTTCTTTTTCCACCAACCGTACATCCAGTTACCGGCGATTGACCAGTTCTTGCCCAAATAGAATTCCAACCCAATATTGGGAACGGCCAGCACGTCATAGAGCATATTGGTCTTGAGGGCCATGTAGAAAGGTTTTGAAGTTTCAGGGAAAAACGCCACGACCGTATCCGCTTTCTCTACAACGGATGTCGTGTCGGCAGGAGTCGGCACAACCGGGTCTTCCTTGACAACCGGTTTTTCCTCGATTATAGGCTTTTGGCGGATCGTCACGAGAATAACACTGGCATTCCGGATCTGATCAAAGAAATGTTTGTGCATGTAATGCCAAGTCCGGCCATATTGCAGCTCCATCAGGTGTTTCTTGCGGCTGTCAACCAGTACACCTTTATTATTATAGGTAAATTCGGGTACGTTGCGCAACACGTCCACCGCCTCTTCCTTGTGGGGCATATCGGACACCTCGACCAGCTCTGCAAGGCGTTCCCACGCGATAAATCCTTCGGGACGTGATATGATACCATCCGGAAGTGATATGCGTTCACGTACATAACGCTCCAAAGAATTGCGGCGTTTTTCCGCTAATTCCTTGTTTATTGCAAATCCGCCCTCGGGTGAAGCGGAACCGCAAAAAGACACTCCGACCAATTCGAGTGTATTGTCTTTTTTCACACTTTCCAGAAACGACACCACTTCGGACAGGCGTGTGGCGTTGTCACCATAAGCCGTGTCCAGTGTCGAGTCGCCGACCGGAAATCCGATACAGACCTCCTTCCGGCTCTCTTGCCCGAACGCCTGGATGCACCCGAGCAACATGAACGCTGATACTATTAAACCTCTCATGTGCATATTATCTTTATTTAAGTCCGTTTCTTATGAAGAAACGGGCGTCTTGCATAAGACATTGACAATCTGCACTATATCAGAGATTAAAGACTCGTTTGTTTGATAATAATTATGTTTTCGAGCACAACTTGTGAAAAATTCCATATTCCAATAGCATACTATTCTGGATTTTTTCATATTTTTACATCGGAAATCCGTTTCTTCATAAGAAACAGATAATTTTGTCTGACAATCATTCCCCCTTACAGATCCTTAATAATCAGTTCGTTTGCCCGGTCGATAGTGGACGTGTCAATCGAAGCCAGATATATCTGCGTGGTGGCTATGGAATCATGCCCGAGCGCATCCGAAATGACATTGACAGGTATATTCTTCGATTTGGCAATGGTCGCCCAAGCATGGCGGCTGACATACGTCGTGAGCGGTATCGGCAGTTTAACCATGCCGGCTATGGTTTTGAGGGATTTGTTTACGCGCCGCAATGCCGTTTCATACTGCCTGCGTTCATCACAGTGGGGACGGGTTATAATAGGAAGCAAGTAAGGGGAATCATTGCTTGAATAACGGTCAACCAGTTCTTTGATTGGTTTTATGATTTTGATGTGAAGCACTTGGTTCGTCTTATGCCGCCGGTAAGTCAGTATGCCGCTCTGAATGTCCGACTTCTTCAGGAACGCCGCGTCAATGAATGACATTCCCCTGCAAAGGAAAAGAAAAAGGAAGAGGTTGCGGGCAAATTCAAGATTGGGTTTTAGCGAGAGGTCAAGGTCTCTGATCCGTTTGATGTCACTGATTGATATGGCTCGTTTGCGAGTCTTCTCCACTCCGGTAAACACCGTGCGGAAAGGATTCCGGTCTATGGTCAGTTCTTGCTCCACGGCACGGTTATAGACTGCGCGGAGAATACGCATATAAAAGGAAATGGAATTGGGTACGACTCCCAACGAAGCCAAATATGCCTGATAATCCTCCATGAGTATGTGGTCTATTGCTTCCATCTGGATGTCCTCGTTATTACGGAACCGCTTGAAACTGCCGAGCGCGGCACTATAATTCTTGGCGGTACCGGAGTGATTCAACTGCCGTAACCGTTCGATGACACCCTCCATAAAAACAAAAAGGGTGTTCTCTTTTCCGGTACGCCGGAACTTTTCTACCACATCATCCGATGAATAATTACGGCTTAGGTTCTCGAACCGTTCTATGATTGCCGACAATCGTTCCATGTCCGAACGTAACTTCCGGGTTATCGACTGCACGATAGCTGCACGCCTGTCATTGCCTGCCGCTATCGGTTCGGAACACTTTTCGTCCCATTCGCGTGGGAACACTTTGTAACTGGTAGTGATCTGTCTGGCAATACGGCGGTGAGTTACCAGATAGACGATAGTGCCCGGACGGTCTTTGACCGTCGAGGGGCGGAATTTTGCTTTTACTGTCGTAGTCATACTTATATTGTTTAAATTGATAATGTACCATAGTCAGCGTTTTAACTTGTGGTATGTAAAAATGGTCAGCGCAACGCAGACGACAAAAAAGCCTGCCGTATAACCGAGCACTTTCCACAGCATGAGGCTGTGTATAAACTTGGCATTGGCCATGCAGATACAGGCGAAAGCCGCCAAAAGAGAAACAATCACCTCTATCATGCACCAGAAGGCGGTGGCGGAAATCACCACGCGGTCCCGCATCGAAAGGCGTTCGAGCAGTCTGGCGCTCTCCTTGTCGATCCTTTCGGCCATCTTCCGGCAAACCGCCTCACCTTCCTGCTCAAGCGTCCGCCGGGCTTCCTCGCTAATGGTAATTTTATTCGCTTCGCGCAGGGAAGAGACCGCCTCGTCCAGTCCGGGCAGGACTTCCGAGAGCCTGCCTTCGAGTTTCTCCACCCTGTCGCTCAAAATACCGACGGCCTTGTAATTGTTTTCCAGCGTATCGGTCAGGCGGTCTTTCTCCTGCATCCTTTCGGCTGCCGGGAGCGCCGCGTCTATTTCTGAAAAATCGAATCTGTCCTTACCCATGTCTCTTATCGTTTTCGTCCGGTCTTGGGTTTCCTGCCGATCATCCTTTCCGCTTCCCGGGCGCAGCGGCGGGCCCATTCCCGGTCATCCTCGTCCTCGCGTCTTCCCCAAGGCAGGTCGCTGGAACCGCCGCCACCTCCGCCGGAGGGTGCGGCCTGCGCCGACATCATGCCCACGAAGAGGGCCACCGCCCTGTCGGTGAGCTCGCGGCTGTTGGCCGTCTCGCGGTAGTCGAACTCCTCGTCGAACACTTTCAGGGCCTCGTCGGGTATGAAGTAGCCGGGGCTTTCCCTGTCGTCGCCGATACGGTACGGGACAGTGCCGGGGCGGTAGTCGGTATATTGCGGAAGCGGTGCCGTTCCTTGCGCCCTGACCGGTGCAGGGCGGGCGGTGGTCGGTGCCGGTGTGCCTGCGGCGGGTCTCGTCGAAACGGCCTTTGCCTTGGGAGCCGCGTGCAGCTTCTTCCACGTGCTTTCGAGCTTGCTCACCATGAGGTTGCGCCCCCTGCCGAGTTCGGAAGCCTTGTACCGGGCGTTGCCTTTCTTCAACACATAGCCGCGCAAGAGGTTCTTGCCGTCCTGCAGTTCCCAAAGCTCGTAGCCCTTGTCCCGTAGCCGGGCGGCGTATTCGAGCCATGACCAGCTTTCCATGGATTGCAGGATTTCCATGCAGTCCCGGTTCACCTGCCCGATGTTCGTGTCCCGCACCTCTGCGGCGGTAGTCCAGCCCCGTTTCAGGGCCACACGCTCGGCGGCACGCTGCGCACGCAGGTGGATGTCATGGTCGTTGTTGATGCGCCCCTGCTCGTCGATGCGGCAGAACGCGCCGTGAAGGTGGGGAATGCCGCTCTTGGATTCCAGATGAAGCCGCACCGTGCCCTTGCTGCCCGTGAGGTTGGTTTTCGGGGAATACGTCCTGCCGTTCTTGTCATACAGCTCGATGTTGTCGAACTCTCTGATGAAGTCGTCCCACAGTTTTTCCCAGTCGGCGATGGTGAAGTCTTTGGTGTGCTCCGGTGCGGGGCTGACCTCGATGCGAATGACGGAATTTTTGACCTTCTTGAACTTGTCCAGCGTCAGCCGCATGGAATCCCATATTCCCGTGGCGTCCAAACCGGGCGGCAGCAGATTGTCCTTGACGTGGAAGATGCGCTCGGGGTGTTTCTTGTTCCTCGACTCTCCCGTGATATAGCTGATGTCGTTTATCCCGTGGGAGATGGATTTCGCTTTTGCTATCATGGTTCCTCCTCCTCGTCTTTATCGTTCCTTGTCCCGTCGGGCAGGCGGTTGTCCGTCCGTAGCCTGTCGAGCACGCCCGTGATGCGCTCGGCGAGCCTGCCCAGTTCCTTGAGCCACCCGAGCATGAACGGGTAGCTGCCGAACATCTGCCTGCGCTTCTCCGGGGCCATGCCGCGGAGCGCGGAGGTGTAGTTCAGAAGGTCGCTCCGGCAACCGATAAGGGTTTCCATGACGGCCTCCTGCCTTGCCGTCAGCCTCGCCTTCGGCCTGTAACCGAAAGCCCTTGCCAGCATGTAGTTGCTGACGGTCATGCCGCACTCGTCGGCGAGGCGGCGGATATGCCGTTTCTGTCCCGGGGTGACCTTGGCGCCGACATACTCGGTGCGCCTCTCTTCCTCGGGCGGAAAGGGTGTATGTTGTATATTCTGTTTCTCTTCTGTCATAAACATTGTCTTAAAAAGGGTTATAAATAAGGTGCGAGCTTGCGAGCGCCGCCACCGGCGAACTGCCAGTGAGCCGCGAGAGCGCCGAGGAATGACCGACCAAAGGGAGGTGATACCTTGGCATATCTCGAAACTGAAAGACGTTTTTGCTTTCCCTGCGGCGTGCCTCCACTGCCAGATAGATACCGTTCAAAAGCTGTTCAGGGGGCGTTCAAGTGCCGTTCAAATGCCATTCGGGGCGGTATGGTAAGGGTTGCCCACATAGCTGCCCTGCCTGTCAGTCCAGCCCTCTATGCAGGTCACGGAGGCCACGGAAGCGACTTTGGTGCTGCTTACCGCTATCAGATCCAGCCTCTCCATCGTGGCGAACAGGTTGCGGACTTTTTTCCTCCCCATGTGCCATTCTTCCGCAAGTCCGGTTTCCGAGAACTGCAACTGTCCGGCCTGTAGCTCCTGCGGCCTGCGGAATGAACCGTCCCTGCCGGGGATTAAACGCATACGTGAAAGTAGGTTATAAAAGAGAGTGTGATTGCCGATTGCATTGTCATCGTCATCTTTCGTTGTTCCGTCGAGCCATTCGATAGCCTCTGCTGCAAGGTGGAAACGGATTGTCCGGAATCCCTGCGGCTTACTGAAAAGATATGTTTCCTTGTCCTTCATGTTTTCCTGTATCATTTAGCGTAGATAAGGGAACGGAACGGCGGAATGGTTGGCAACGGTTTTGGTAAAATGCCGTGAATGGAATTTTCCTTGTCCCCTGCGGTTGCATCCGACGTCCCGTTCCGGTTTGGTTTCAGTTCTTCCCTCCGTTCGTGGAGGGTTGGGATTGCAGGTGCTGCCGTGCTTCCTCCACCGCCTTGAAGTCGGACGAGATTTTCATCAGCGCGACACTGATACGGCAGAGCTGGCCTATGTCTACAAAGCCCTTGACCGCTTCCATCAGTCTTTGCACGCGCTCCTGACGGTGTCTCATCACGGCCTCGCTGCTTGTCCCGCTCTCACGGGTAAGCCCGTGGTTGAGAAAGCGGTTGACGGCCAGCATGTCGGTAGCCTCAATCGTGTCGATGTCACCCTGCCCCGTGCCGTAGCCGACCATCACCCGGATGGAGTCGGCCTCGTAGGGCGAACAGGCACGGAGAAACTCCAGAATGGTCTGGGCTTTCGCGCCGATCACGGGCCTGCTCTCTTTTTTCTTCTGTTCCTTGTTTGCGGAATCCTGAACCGTGCTATCCTCGATACCCGGCTCCTTGTTCGTCAGATTGTCCATGTGCATTTTTAATCATTCGTTAATAAATCATTTGTTCCTCTCACGTCCGGCCAGATAGCGTGCGGCCTCGCTGTCGATCTCGTCCTGCGATTTCACCCGTACCCGTTTCAGCCACGCGTCGAGGTCTTCCTTGGCGAAGAAGCACAGTTTGCCGTTAGGCTTGTAGTAAGGGATCGCACGGCGCATCATCATCTTGTAGAGATAGCTGGGTTTCAGCCCGAGATACCGGGCCGCCTCCGTGGTGGTCATCAGGTTGCGTTCATTTTCCATATTCGTTCATTTTTTGATGGTTCCTTAATTGTTCCTTGTTCTCTCGGAAAACCGGAAAACGCTGTTTGTCAGCCTTTTCCTTTCTTCTGTTTCCGATGCAAAGTTAAGTTTGACCTGAAGTGGCCCAATGTGGGACAAATGGGGAAAGTGCATGAAAAAGAAAATGCGCCATACCGTTGTGTATGAACGGTATAGCGCATGGCTACGGTCTGTCGTTTTTATATCGTATGGGGAAGCGGCGGGCGGCTATGGGGTACGGTTCAACCGCTTTGCGTTTTCAATGGCCTTGTCGATGGCCTTGCGGTAATCCTGATTCTCCCTTGTGGCACCTTTGCCGCAAACGTCGCTGCGGTGTTTGTCGTAGTACGACTTGGATATGCCGCAACGTTTCAGGAACTCTTCCGCCCAGAGTTTTCCACGTTCCCGTGGTTTGATGGTCTGCGAGACGGAGAACACCATGTAGCAGACACGCAGGTTCTCTTTCGGGCGCACGGTGACGGCCCGTGAAGCGGGTTTCAGGTTCAGGAAGTTCACGAAGTCACTGCCCGGCAGGAAGTCGAACTGGTAGTCGTTGCACACCTCGTAGATGAACAGGCACAGGGCGAGGTCAACGGTATCCGTCCATGAGGATGTCTCTTGCAGCAAGGCGTTCATGGCTTGCCCTCCTTCATGCGCCCGATATCGGAGATGATACTCCCGGCGATTCCTTTCAGGCGTTCTACCAATACGTCGAGGAATACCGGTTTGAAGCACCAGACACAGAAATACCGGTCACGCTCCTGCTGCCATTCTTCATATAATAGGTTCGCGTGCGCGTGGACTTCGTCATACTCCGCCTTTGCCGCGCTGCATTCCGCGTCGAGTGACTTGTATTCTTCCGAATCCAGCGGTAGGAAATCCAGCCGGTTGCTCATGGCCGAATACTTGCGCCAGAGTCCGGTGGCGACGGTTTTCGTTTCCTCGTACCGGAATTCAAAAGGTTTGAGGTGTTCTTCGAAAAGGGCTGCAAAGTCCACCTTCTGCAACGGTGTCCTGTCAAGCGAGAGGTATTTGTCCGTTTCCGAAAAGAGGGAAGAAGAAAATTCCAGAAGCTCTCCGGGGTTCTCCCTTACCAGACAGGCCGCCTCCTTGACAAGAATATTCGTGTCATTGAAATCCTGATAGAACAAGGATGGCGGCAAGGCTTGTTCAAAAGACAGTTCACCTTGTTTATAAGTGGCGAGAAGCGTGTTCACCTCACGCAATCGTTGTAAAATATCGGGTAGCATACAGTTATTCATAATCATAGAAACATGGTCATATATACGGGAAGATACAGCACGTCCCCGTCCTTGCGCAGGTCTTTCGTGTAAACCAGATACTTGTTCCTTATCCGAGAAGAGAATTTCATGCAAAAGGCGTCCAGCGAGGTATGCGCCTTATAACCAGATGATTTGACTTCGACAGGGCTCACCTTGTCACCGTCCGCAATCAGGAAATCCACCTCGTAGTTATGTTTTCCACTTTCAGTAGGGAAGGTATAATAGTACAACTCGTGTCCGGCGGCTTTCAACATCTGGGCCACCACATTCTCATAAACATACCCGAGGTCTGTGCTCAACTTGTCACTCAAAAGTTTATGATATATTGTATTGTCTGTGAATTTCCTATCCCAGAATGCGAGGGTGACGAACAGTCCGGTATCACCCGTGAACATCTTGTATTTGTTGGGGTCCTGATGCAATGCCATTCCCGCACTCGGATCGTTGGCATGGTAAGCCATATTGACGACCATCGACTCCTTGATTTCGGAAATGATTTCTGCCAGTACGGAATTACGCGTACCATCCGTTGCGCTCCATGCCAGATACCTGTTGGCGTTGTTCGTCAGTTGGGCCGGAATCTGGCGAAACATCTTGGAAGCGTTGCCTGTGGGGTCTATTTTGTTGAAATCATCCTCATACAGCGTTATGATGGAACGCTTTACACTGTCCACCTTTTCCAGATTGTTGGTTTCAAGATAAGCGGCCACAGCCTGCGGCATACCGCCGACAAGCATATACAACCGAAAATCGCGCATCAGCTTGCGGTTCGTGGCGTCACCCATGGACGTCCTGCCGTGAAAACATCCTTGGAGCAGCCTGATTGTGGCGGTGTCCCCCAATGCCCACCTGAACTCCTCGTAATCCATGGGAAACATGTGGAGTTTGACTTCCTCGCTCGGAATCAGGATGTCCCTGACATTCTTACGGATCGAAATCAGCGAACCGGTTTCCATGTAATCATATCTGCCGTCCTTTACAAGATACTTGATTGCCTGCCTCGCCTTGGGTGCAAGCTGGACTTCATCGAAAATGATGACAGACTTCCGTTCCTTCAACTCGACACTGTATTCCAGTTGTAGACGCATGAAAATACGGTTAAGGTCGGAAACATCGTTGAACAGTTCCCGGATTTCTACTGAACACGCGGCAAAATCCACCAGAATATGGGTCTCGTATTCGTTTTCCGCAAATTCTTTGGCGATGGTGGATTTCCCGACACGTCTCGCCCCTTGTATCAACACGGCTGTCCTGCCCTCGTCCGTCCGCTTCCATTGCAGAAGCTCATCATATATTTTCCTTTTGAATATCATATAGCTGCATCGTTATCAATCGTCTGCAAAGATAGTATAATCAACACGAATCTCAAAATGTTTTCATTAAGAAATTGCACAAATCTCAATAATTGAACAATGCAACACGATTCTCAATTTTAATATCGCCTGGAATGGCATGATTCTCAAAATATCCTGCTAATCAAACACGCTGTCCACCAGATTGACCGCCTCGACTTTCTTGCTGTCAACGATTTTCGCGTAAATCTGCGTGGTCTTCACGTTGGCATGTCCGAGCAGTTTCGATACCGTATAGAGGTCTGCACCAAGCGTCAACATCATCGTGGCGAATGTGTGGCGGCTGGTGTGATAGGTGATTTTCTTGGCTATTTTGGCCGTCTCCACCCACTTGGCCAATACCTTGTTGATATTGGGCTCGGCAGGCAATCCGTCAAATATTTTTAATTCGTTGCCTTCTCCGTTTCTCTCGGGCAGCCAGCGGATGGCATGGCGGGAAAGAGGCAGGTAAATCGGTGTGGTGGTCTTCTTCATCACGGTTGACATCCGGTATTGTTCCCCGTCCAGAATGATGTCCTTCCACCGCAGGGCGTACACGTCGCTCAACCGCAGGCCGCAGTAGCAAGAGAAAAGATAGGCACGCTTCACGTCCTCACGGGGACACTCGGTGTCAATCAGAACCTTTATCTCGTCAATGGTCAGATATTCACGCTTGGATTCCGGCACCTTGATGCGTTCCGTGGCTGCAAGTGTCATGATCGGGTTTTCCGGGATGACCTCGGCACGGACAGCGGCATTGAGGGCGGTGGAGAAATAGCCCACGTAGTCCGCTGCACTTTTGGGAGAAAGCGGCTTACCCCACCGAGTTTTGTAAGTATGCTGAATCCAGTCGATAAAATCCAGACACCACTCCTTGTCGATTTCCTGCATCCTCACCTTTTTCCTGTAAAGGGGAAGCATACGGCAGACCGTCCGCAACAGTTTCAGCCCTCTTGCGCCCTTACGTTCCTGTTCGGCAAGATAGGTTTCCATCCAGTCGTCCAGCAGCATTTTGGAACGGACGGATGTCTTTTTCAGCCCGGCTTTCGAGTGGGTCAGTTCGATGATGCGTTTCGACTTGATGGCCTCCACCGCTGCTTTGGTGGCCCGGTTCTGTTCCTTGATCATGGAATTGATTTCAGGCAGCAGGTACAGTTTCAGGAACTCGTAACTGCGCTTGCCGTCCATGTAGATGTCGAGATAATAGGATTCCGAGCCGTCGGCGAGCTTCTTGGTGCGCACTTTCACTGGCTCTTTGAGTCTGGTTGCCTTCCTTGTTGTTGCCATATATAGATGTATTTAGAATGCGTTGTCAACCAATGCGATTGCATCGTCTTTCTTCTTGTCCACAATTTTCGCGTAAACCTGCGTGGAACGCACGGAACGGTGGCCGAGAATTTTGGAAACGGTATAGATGTCCGCCCCGAGCGTCAGCAGCAGCACCGCGCATGAATGCCGGGCCGTGTGGAAGGTCACGTTCTTCTTCACCCCGGCCTTTTCCGCCCAGTTCTTGAGATTGACACAAAGATTGCCTTCATTGGGCAGTCCTCCGAAAACAAGGCCGTCGGGCGTGCAGTCCCCTCGTTCCGGCAGCCATTTCACGGCTTGGGATGATAGGGGGATATAGACGGGATGGATGGTCTTCGTCATCACCACCGATGCACGCCATTGTCCACCTGACATGGAGAGGTCACGCCAGCGCAGCTTTCGGATATCGCTGATACGCAGCCCGCAGAAACAGGAGAACAGGTATGCCTGCCGTACCTGCTCGTTAAAGAACGGCGTGGCCATCATCCTCTTTATTTCCTCGATGGTCAGGAAATCCCGCTTGCTCTCGGGTACCTTGATTTTCTCGGTCATTTCCAGCCTGTACCACGGGTTCGAGGCAATCAGGTTCTCACGGACGGCCTCGTTCAATGCGGTGCGCAAGGTCGTATAATAGGAATGCGCCGTTTTGGGAGATACAGGTTTGCCCCATGCGGTCTTGCAGGAAGAGCGGAGCCAGTCGATATAGTCAAGATAGAATTGCTTGTCCACATCACAGAGCCTGACATCCACACGGAATTTCAACAGGTTCTTGCGGGCGTTGTCGATACCGTTCAGGTCACGCGCTCCCCGGTGCTCGTGGTTCTTACGAACAATGGCCATCCAGTCGGACAGCAGCATGTCGGAGGATGTGCTTTCCGGCACCGCTTCCACCTTTGCGTTGAGCAGTGCTTCCGCCCGCTCACGCCGGATGTCTTCCGCCTTGCGGAGTGTCCGCGCGTTTTGCCGCTTCGCTTGGGTGGATGTCTCCGGCACGAGATAGAGTTGCAGGAACTCGTACTCGTGCCCGCCGTTCACGCTACGGTCAAGAAACAGGGATAAACGCCCGTCCGCCAGTTTGCGGTGGCGTAACTTGAACGGAGATTTCTCTATCAATGATTTCTTTTTTCTTCCCATTGTCAGTCAGTGATTTATATCCATGCACAAAGATACGAAATAATCCGAAAATGAGTATCGTTTTAGGTAACAAAAATGGTGAATAATAGCGATTTTTAAGGAATACAATAGAAATCATTATCTATTTATAATATATTGATAATCAGTAATTACATGGATTTTCTTTGTTTTTATTTTCCCTTATTTTGCATACATTGGCTAATGGGTAAAGTTATTCTGTAAAAAGACTATGTTTATATCGCTGATTTGTTATATTTTTGTAGCCATTGTCCGGTGTGAGCCAGGCAATGGCTATTATTTTAGATTATAAACAGATATGGAAATAGACAGTCGTACAGGTCTGGTGCTTGAAGGAGGAGGGATGCGTGCCATCTTCACCGTCGGAGTGCTGGACTGCTTTATGGATCATGAGATTTGGTTTCCCTATACGATCGGCGTGTCCGCCGGAGCGAGCAACGGCATTTCGTATGCCTCCCGGCAGCGCGGGCGTTCCCGGTTCAGCAATATCGACCTGCTGGAAAAATATGATTATATCGGTCTCAGGCATTTCCTGCGGGGACGGGGATATATCGACATGAAATACCTTTTTTATATTTATCCGGAGAAGTATTATCCGCTCGACTACGAGACTTACTTCAAGTCGCCGAACCGCTTCGTCATGGTCACCAGCAATTGCCTGACGGGCGAGGCCGAATATTTCGAGGAGAAACAGGATGCGGACCGCCTGGTCGATATCTGCTGTGCCTCCTGCACGCTTCCGGTGCTTTGTCCGGTGACGTATGTCGACGGCATCCCGATGGTCGACGGCGGTGTCTGCGATGCCATCCCGATCCGGCATGCCATCGACGACGGTTTCCGCAAGAACGTGATCATCCTGACACGCAACAAAGGCTACCGGAAGGAAGAAAAAGACTTCTGGCTGCCCGGCTTCATCTACCGCCGGTATCCCGCCATCCGGAAGCAGTTGAAGCTGCGCTACCGCAAGTATAACGAAGTGCTGGACTATATCGACGAGTTGGAAGCGAAAGGAGACGCGATCGTCATCCGCCCGCAAAAGAAAATGGAAGTCGGCCGCACCACCAACGACCGCAAGAAACTCTCCGCCCTGTATGACGAAGGCTATGCCATCGGCCAATCCATCGTCGAAAACAACCGCTTCGATTTCGAAACACCGGTGATTTGAAATCGAAACACCGGTGATTTGGATCCAAAACATATATGTTTCGCATTTGCCATCTACATGTGCCGCTTTATATTTGTCAATCAGAATAATAATGCGTATCTTTGTAGAAAGCTCAAAAGATAAGGATATGGATACAACAATCAAATTTCCATCGAATCTTCCAAGTGATTTTGTCCGTTTATTGCTGTCAATGAGCGATAGGATGAAATTATATGTGATCAAATTGTTGACGGATAGTATGTTGAAATCAGAAAAGGATGCAACCGATGATAAAAATTATACAGAACGGATGTTGAAGAAACACGCCGGATCATGGAATGGCGAAGAATCTACGGATGATTTGATGAATAAGATTCGTGAGAATTCCTCGACTCGTGAACCTTTGATATTCTGATTATGGCTCAGCAATACATCCTTGATAGTAATATTTGTATACATCTGTTGCGTAATCGTAAAGAAGTTGTACGTGCAATAGCTGAAGTCGGATGGCGCAACTGCCATATTACGGAGTTGACTGTTGTAGAGTTGTATTATGGAGCTGAGTGCAGCCAAAACCCACGGAAGAATAGGGCGGAAGTATTCTCATTTTTAGATGATATCGATATCCTGCCGTTTAGTGTCTGTATTAATGAATTTTGCCGACAGAAATTCCGGTTGCGTAAATCGGGCGCGTTAATTGAAGATACAGATTTGTATATTGGCGCTTCTGCTGTAGCGATGGGGTATACGTTAGTTACAGAAAATATCAAACATTTATCCCGCCTGGAAAACATAAACCTGCTGAATTGGGTGAATCGATAACGATTCTAATAAATGGAGCCGTTAAAATTCGGATTATTCGAGGAAAAGCCTTACATTTGTATATTAACACACTAAAAAGATGCGAGTGATGATGAATGATTATGCAAACTACCTGTATATAGCCATTCGCGCTGCTATCGAAGCAGGCAAGGCTATCATGGATATTTATACCGATCCGGAATCCGATTTCGGCATCGAACGTAAAGCCGATAATTCCCCTTTGACAAAAGCCGACAAGAAAGCCCATGCGATTATCTCGATGGCCCTGTCCGTGACGCCTTTCCCGGTGTTGAGCGAGGAAGGGAAGGAAATCCCTTTTGCCGAACGCTCCGGTTGGGATATGCTCTGGATCGTGGACCCGCTGGACGGGACGAAGGAGTTTATCAAGAAAAACGGCGAATTCACGGTTAATATCGCCCTTGTGAAGGAGGGGGTTCCGGTATTGGGCGTGATCTACGTGCCGGTACGGAAAGAGTTGTATTTCGCAGCAGACTCGGTCGGAGCATTCAAGCTGGCGGAGATAGACAACGGATACCAGCCTTCGATGGACGAGATAAAAGCAAAAGCCGTACGCCTGCCCATGTCGATGGGACACCAGGGAGTCGTGGTGGTCGCTTCGCGTTCGCACCAGACGGAAGAAACGACTGCCTTTATCGAGAATCTGCGTAAGCAGGGACAGCCGGTTACACTGATCAGCAGCGGCAGCAGCTTGAAAATCTGCCTGGTTGCGGAAGGAACGGCCGATGTGTATCCCCGTTTCGCACCGACGATGGAGTGGGATACCGCCGCCGGACATGCGATCGCGCGGGCTGCCGGATGCGATGTTTATCATATCGACGGCAAAACACCTTTAAAGTATAATAAGGAAGACCTCCATAACCCTTGGTTCATTGTCAAGCCACTCTGACGGACGGTTTGTTCCGTTTGCTGAAACTTTTGGTTTGTAAGCAAGATAATCCCTAAAATAGGTTATCGTAATGAGAATAGATTTAATATTCTTATTACATTTGCAAACGTAACGGAATAATTGACAATTGACAATGGACAATTAATAGTCTCTGTTCTTAATTGTCAATTGTCAATTGTTAATTGAAAGGATGAACTTTGAAATAATATTTGTGTTGCTGGCGTTAGCCGGCATGATCGCGGCGTTGATATGGGATGGGCTGAGGCCCGGAATCGTGTTGCTTACGGTTGTAGTGCTATTTCTTTGTGCAGGGATATTGACACCGAAGGAAATGCTCGAAGGCTTCAGCAACAAAGGGATGATAACCGTCGGGATGCTTTTTCTGGTAAGCGAAGGCATTCGTCAAAGCGGAGCGTTGGGACAGCTTATAAAGAAATTGTTGCCGGAAGGAAAAACAACTGTCTTCAAGGCGCAATTGCGTATGCTCCCGCCGATTGCTTTTATCTCCGCTTTTCTGAACAACACGCCTGTTGTCGTTATCTTTGCTCCTATCATCAAGCGCTGGGCGGAGTCGGTCAAGCTGCCGGCGACGAAATTCCTGATTCCACTTTCGTTTGTGACCATTTTAGGCGGTATCTGTACCCTGATCGGGACATCGACCAACCTCGTTGTGCACGGTATGATCCTCGAAGCCGGATATGAAGGGTTTACGATGTTCGAGCTTGGAAGGGTCGGGGTTTTCATCGCGCTGGCCGGCATTATTTACCTGTTCGCGTTCTCCAACAAACTGTTGCCCGATTCCCGTACCGACCGCTACGAGGAGGAAGAGGAAGACGGCAATCCCGGTAACCTGCATCCGGTGGAAGCCGTGTTGGGTTCCCGTTTTCCGGGTATCAACAAGACGTTGGGCGAGTTCAACTTTACCCGCCATTACGGTGCGATCGTGAAGGAAGTGAAGAGCGGCGGACAACGGTTCACACGCGATCTCGACAAGGTGACGTTGCACGAAGGCGATACGCTGGTCCTCTGGGCGGACGATACGTTCGTGCCGACGTGGGGCGAATCCAGTGTCTTCCTTTTGCTCGCCAACGGCAAGGACGGAACGGAACCGGTTTCCCGCAAGAAGCGCTGGCTGGCATTGGGCTTGCTGATCTTTATGATCGTCGGCGCCACGGTAGGGGAGCTGCCTGTGGTGAAAGAGGCGTTTCCCGAAATCCGGCTGGATATGTTTTTCTTTGTCTGCATCACGACCATCATCATGGCGTGGACCAAGATTTTCCCTCCTAAAAAATATACCAAATATATATCCTGGGATATTCTGATTACGATAGCCTGTGCCTTTGCCATCAGCAAGGCGATGGAGAATTCCGGTTTCGCAGCTCTGATAGCCCGTCATATTATCGGCATGTCCAGCAGCATGGGGCCGTATGCTCTGTTGGCGATCGTCTTTCTTATCACCAATATCTTTACGGAGCTGATCACGAACAATGCGGCTGCGGCGCTCAGCTTCCCGATCGCCTTGTCGGTCGCTACGCAGCTCGGCGTGGACCCGACACCGTTCTTTGTGGTGATCTGCATGGCGGCATCCGCAAGTTTCAGTACGCCGATCGGCTATCAGACCAATCTGATCGTGCAAGGTATCGGCGGTTATAAGTTCACGGACTTCGTAAAAATCGGCCTGCCGCTTAACTTAATCACTTTTTTGATCTCGGTGTTCGTGATACCGATGATCTGGAAATTCTAAACAGTTGACAATCGATGATTGGCAATTGACAATTAATAAGATTACTGACAATGGAAGATAAACAAAATAACATCTATCCTATTTTCGATAGGATGATGACAAGGGAAGATAAGGAGCGTTTGTTGAAGCAACGCAGTGTGATGGTGTGGTTTACCGGGCTGAGCGGTTCCGGGAAGAGTACGGTGGCGATAGCGCTTGAGCGCGAACTGCACAAGTGTGGTTTGCTGTGCCGCATCCTGGACGGCGACAATATCCGCAGCGGGATCAACAACAATCTCGGCTTCTCGGCCGAAGACCGGGTAGAGAATATCCGCCGTATCGCCGAAGTAAGCAAACTCTTTATCGATACAGGCATTATCACGATAGCGGCTTTTATCAGTCCGAATAACGATTTGAGGGAAATGGCGGCTTCCATTATCGGGAGAGAAAACTTCCTGGAGATATATGTCAGTACTCCGATCGAAGAGTGCGAACGACGCGATGTCAAAGGTTTGTATGCGAAAGCACGCCGGGGCGAGATCAAGGATTTCACGGGAGTTTCCGCACCGTTCGAAGCACCCGAACATCCGGACCTGACGTTAGACACTTCCGTGTTGAGCCTGGAGGAATCCGTTCAGAAGCTGATGGACCTGATCATACCGAAAGTAATCGTTGCAAGACAATCATAAATAAGTAATCAAAATAATACAATCCTATAATTATGTCAGATTATAAATTAAGCCATTTACAGGAACTGGAAGCCGAGTCTATCCATATCATCCGGGAGGTAGCTGCCGAGTTCGAGAATCCTGTTATGCTTTATTCTATCGGAAAAGACTCTTCCGTCATGGTTCGCCTGGCAGAAAAGGCTTTTTATCCGGGAAAAGTTCCTTTTCCTTTGATGCACATCGATTCCAAGTGGAAATTTAAGGAGATGATCCAGTTCCGCGACGACTATGCGAAGAAATTCGGATGGAACCTGATCGTCGAATCCAATATGGAAGCCTTTCGTGCAGGCGTAGGCCCTTTCACGCATGGCAGCAAGGTGCATACAGATCTGATGAAGACGCAGGCGTTGTTGCACGCACTCGACAAGTATAAGTTTGATGCCGCTTTCGGCGGAGCACGGCGCGATGAAGAGAAGAGCCGTGCGAAAGAACGCATCTATTCGTTTCGCGACAAGTTCCACCAGTGGGACCCGAAGAACCAGCGTCCGGAGTTGTGGGACATCTACAACGCCCGTGTCCACAAGGGGGAGAGCATCCGTGTGTTCCCGTTGTCCAACTGGACGGAGCTGGATATCTGGCAATATATCCGCCTGGAGAATATTCCGATCGTACCGTTGTATTTTGCCAAAGAACGCCCCTGCGTAGAGATCGACGGCAATCTGATCATGGCGGACGACGACCGTTTGCCGGAGCAGTATCGCGACCAGGTCAAGATGCGCATGGTCCGTTTCCGTACCTTGGGTTGCTGGCCGCTGACAGGCGCTGTGGAAAGCAATGCCGACACGATTGAAAAGATCGTCGAAGAGATGATGACGACAACCAAGAGCGAACGTACGACCCGCGTGATCGACTTCGACCAGGATGCAAGTATGGAACAGAAAAAAAGAGAAGGATATTTTTAATTAGTTGAAAGTGGAGAGTTGAAAGTTGAAAGTGGCTTCGCGTCACTATTTTCATTTTCAACTTTCAACTTTCACCTTTCACCTTTCAACTTAAAATATATGGCAACATTAAATATAAAAGAATACCTCGACAGAGATGAACAAAAGGATTTGCTTCGCTTCTTGACTGCCGGTTCGGTGGATGATGGCAAATCGACGCTGATCGGTCGTCTGTTGTTCGACAGCAAGAAATTGTATGAAGACCAGTTGGATGCTCTCGAACGCGACAGCAAGCGCATGGGGAACGCCGGCGACCATATCGACTACGCCTTGTTGCTGGACGGCCTGAAAGCCGAACGCGAACAGGGGATCACCATCGATGTGGCCTATCGCTATTTCAGTACGAACAACCGCAAGTTCATCATTGCCGACACTCCGGGACACGAACAGTACACCCGCAACATGATCACCGGCGGTTCGACCGCCAACCTCGCCATCATCCTGGTGGATGCCCGTACGGGGGTGATTACGCAGACACGCCGCCACACCTACCTGGTTTCGCTTTTAGGTATCAAGCATGTGGTGCTGGCGGTCAACAAGATGGACCTGGTCGATTTCGACAAGAATGTTTTTGACAAGATCGTTTCCGATTATAAGGAGTTTGTCGCTCCGTTGAATATCCCGGATATCACCTGCATACCGCTGTCCGCATTGGATGGCGACAATGTGGTGGAGAAGAGTGACCGTACGCCTTGGTACGAAGGGCCGGCGTTGCTGGATTTCCTCGAAACGGTTCCTATCGACCAGGACCGCAACTTCGAGGATTTTCGCTATCCGGTGCAATATGTCCTGCGCCCAAACCTGGACTTCCGCGGCTTCTGCGGGAAAGTGGCCAGCGGCATCGTTCGCAAAGGCGATACGGTGATGGCTCTGCCTTCCGGCAAAACATCCAAAGTGAAGAGCATCGTGACCTACGACGGAGAGCTGGACTATGCGTTCCCTCCCCAATGCATCACCATCACGCTGGAAGACGAGATCGATGTTTCGCGCGGTGAAATGCTCGTCCATCCGGACAACCTGCCGATGGCGGACCGTAACTTCGAAGCCATGCTGGTGTGGATGGACGAAGAGCCGATGGACGTAAGCAAGCAATTCTATATCAAGCATACGACCAACATGACGCGTGCACATGTGGACAGCATCCGCTATAAAGTGAATGTCAATACGATGGAACAGTTGTCAATTGAAAACGGACAATTGACAACGGACAGCCTGCCGATGAAGCTGAACGAGATCGCTTGTGTGACCTTCACGACCGGAAAGGAGCTGTTCTTCGACCCGTACCGGAAAAACAAGCAGACCGGAGCTTTTATCCTGATCGACCCGATCACGAACAACACGTCTGCCGTTGGCATGATACTGGATAAATTGTCAATGGAAGAAGAAGAGGCAGCAGATAATTGTCAATTGGCAATTGTCAATTGCCAATTGAATTTGTCCGCTTTAGGTATCGGCGAAGAGCATTACGAAGCGATTGAAAAGGCATGTAAGGCCCTCGAAAAACAAGGAGTCAAAGTAGAATTAACAAAATAGAAATATAAACCCGGACAATCGTCAATTGCTCTTTTAAGTCGTCAATTGCCAATTGTCCATTGTCAATTATCAAAATGGGATTACTGGAATTTGACAAACTCCCGATCAATACTTTAGTGGGGGCCGACTGGAAAACATTCAAGGCTGTGACAGCCAATAAAACGATCGATAAGGGATTTCGCAATAAATATTTCCTGACAAAATCCGTTTGCCGCCTGCTCAGCCTGTTGCAACCGTTCGAGGATATGCGCTACCGCAAGATTGCGGACAAGCCGTTGGAGATGGACCCTGTGTTCATTCTCGGACATTGGCGCAGCGGGACGACTTTCATGCACAATGTCTTTTCGTGCGACAAGCATTTCGGCTACAATACGACCTATCAGACCGTATTCCCGAACCTGATGCTCTGGGGACAGCCTTTCTTCAAGAAGAACATGGCGTTCCTGATGCCCGACAAGCGTCCGACCGACAATATGGAGTTGAAGGTGGATCTTCCCCAGGAAGAGGAATTTGCACTGGCGAATATGATGCCTTACACGTATTACAACTTCTGGTTCTTCCCGAAGCATATGCTTGAATATTGCGATCGCTATCTGCTATTCGACAACATCAGCGAACACGAGCGGGAAGTGTTTAAGAAAACGTTTCTCAAACTGATCAAGATTTCCCTCTGGAATACGAAGGGAACCCAGTTCCTGAGTAAGAACCCGCCTCATACGGGACGTGTGAAGACACTGGTGGAAATGTTCCCGAATGCCAAATTCATCTACCTGAAGCGAAATCCGTACACCGTGTTCGAGAGCACGCGCAGCTTCTTCACCAATACGATCCAGCCGCTCCGCCTGCAGGACATCTCCAACGAGCAGATCGAAAGCAACTTTATCGAAGTGTATCGCCGTTTGTTCTATAAATATGAAGAACAAAAGCACCTGATACCCGAAGGAAACCTGGTCGAGGTGAAGTTCGAGGATTTCGAACAGGATACTTTTGCCATGACAGAGGATATATACAAGAAATTAAACCTCCCCGGCTTTGAAGAGTCTAAAGCAGAAATCGAGAAATACCTCGGAAAAAAGAAGGGCTATAAAAAGAACCAGTACAAGTATGACGACCGCACGGTGCGGCTTGTGGAAGAAAACTGGGGGATGGCTCTCAAGGAGTGGGGGTATTCTTTGTAATTGACAATTGTCAGTTGTCGGTTTTGCCGGCTTAGGGATTTTAGAAAAAACAGAAATTGAAATGAAACAGAAAGCAAAACTCCTCTTCCTCTTGGGAATTGTCAATTGCCAGTTGTCAGTTGTCAATAGCCAAGAGCATGTGGTGCCGTTCAGCTTTGGAGATATGGACCATTGGGTGGTTCGTGAGATACATGAATCAGGCATCATCGGAGGAAACACGAAATATTTGTATGAGCTGGGACCGACTGATACGATCATCGGCAACACGGCCTATACGAACCGGGGAGGTTCGCCGTGGGCAAACTCCAACGTGATGGCCAAGGTGGCTGGCGTGGTGAAGACCAATACCTCTGTTTTCCCGGAAAGGCGGGACGACGGTTGGTGTGCGCGTCTGGAGACACGGATGGAAAGCGTGAAGGTTCTCGGCCTGGTCGATATAGAAGTGGTGGCTGCCGGTTCCGTTTTTCTCGGAACCGTACACGAACCGATCAAGGGAACCAAGAACCCGCAGGCCATGCTGAACAGCGGAGTGGAGTTTACCAAGAAACCCAAAGCGTTGCGCTTTGACTATAAGGTGAAGTTGGCTCCGGAAAAGAACCGCATCCGCAGTACAGGCTTCAGCCGTAAGTCGACTGTTGCCGGACAAGACTCGATCGCTGCCATTCTTTTCCTACAGAAACGTTGGGAAGATAAGAACGGGAACATATATGCCAAACGTGTCGGGACGATGGTGCAACGCTATACGGAATCCAGCGAAGGCTGGGTGAACGACGCGACCTACCCGATCCTCTATGGCGATATTTCGAAGCAACCGGAGTATAAGTCCTATATGCGGATTCAGGTGGAAGAACGCTATGCCATGAACAGCCGGGGGGAAAGTGTCCCTATCCGGGAAGTGGGATGGGCCGAGGAAGACGAATCGCCGACCCACATGGTCTTGCAGTTCACCTCGAGCCACGGCGGCGCCTACATCGGTTCGCCGGGCAATACGATGTGGATCGATAATGTAAAACTTATATATTAGGTGAAAGTTGAAAGTGATAAATTTTCCCTTTTAACTTTCACCTTCCATCTTTCAACTGGAAAAAATGAAGGCAAAAGATAGAATAACAGCACTTCGCGAAGCGTTGGAACAGCATAATTACAACTATTATGTGCTTTCGGCGCCGACGATATCGGACCGTGAGTTCGACGAGATGATGAAAGAGTTGCAGACCCTTGAAGAGGCGTATCCCGAATATGCCGACCCTCACTCGCCGACGCAACGGGTGGGGAGCGACCTTTCCAAAGAGTTTGAACAGGTGGTGCATAAATATCCGATGCTTTCGTTGGGCAATACCTATTCGGAAGAGGAAGTGAAGGATTTCTACGAGCGCATAGCCCGTGACTTGAACGAACCTTTCGAGATCGTCGCCGAGTTGAAATATGACGGGACCTCCATCTCTCTGACATACGAGGACGGACGTCTGGTCCGTGCCGTGACGCGTGGCGACGGAACGCGTGGCGACGACGTGACGGCCAACGTGAAGACTATCCGTTCGGTTCCTTTGAAGCTGATGGGCGGCCAATACCCGGCAGCATTTGAGATAAGGGGGGAGATACTGCTCCCCTGGGCCGAGTTCGACCGTCTGAACAAGGAACGCGAAGAGCAGGAGGAACCTCTTTTCGCCAATCCGCGCAATGCCGCTTCGGGAACGCTGAAGCAACAGAACCCGGCTATCGTGGCAGCCCGCAAGCTGGATGCCTATTTCTATTATCTGTTGGGAGAGGAGCTACCGGCGGAGACGCATTTCGATAACCTGGAAGCGGCCCGTTCATGGGGATTCAAGATCCCGAACGTGATCCGCGTATGCAACAGCTTGGAAGATATATACGATTATATCGCCTATTGGGACACCGAACGTAAGAACCTGCCGGTTGCGACAGACGGGATCGTTCTGAAGGTAAACTCATTACGCCAACAACGCAATTTGGGCTTTACGGCCAAGAGCCCGCGTTGGGCGATAGCCTACAAGTTCCAGGCCGAACGTGCCGTGACACGTCTTAACTCCGTCTCTTTCCAGGTCGGACGGACAGGCGCCGTTACTCCGGTCGCCAATCTGGAACCGGTCTTGCTGGCCGGGACGACAGTGAAGCGTGCCTCCCTCCACAATGCGGATATCATCGAAGGGCTCGACCTGCATTTGGGCGACATGGTGTTTGTGGAGAAAGGCGGCGAGATCATTCCGAAGATTGTCGGTGTCGATGTCGAAGCCCGCGGGTTGCTGGTCGGCGACAAGGTCTGTTTTATCCGTTCCTGCCCCGAATGCGGCACACCGTTGGTGCGTCTTGAAGGAGAAGCGGCCCACTACTGCCCGAACGAAGCCGGCTGTCCTCCCCAGATCAAGGGGAAGATCGAACATTTCGTTACCCGTAGGGCCATGAACATCAATATGGGCCCGGAGACTGTCGAAGATTTGTATGAAGCCGGCTATGTCAAAGACTCGGCGGATCTCTATACGTTGAAGATTTCCGATCTGCTGCGCCTGGAACGCTGGGCTGACAAGAGCGCCCGCAACCTGCTGGCGAGCCTCGAAGAATCCAAACAGGTTCCCTTCGAAAGGGTCCTCTACGGGCTGGGGATTCGTTTTGTGGGCGAGACGGTGGCAAAACGCCTGGTCTCCGCTTTCCACTCGATGGATCAGCTGGAGCATGCTTCTTTTGAAGAATTGACAGCCGTGGATGAGATCGGCGAACGGATCGCCCAAAGCATCATCGCTTACTTTGCCGACGATCGTAACAGGACGTTGGTGAACCGTCTGAAAGAATACGGGCTGCAGATGTCCGTAGCCGAAGAAAAGCTGGTCAACCGTTCCGAAAAACTGAAAGGCTTGAGCATCGTTATCAGCGGGACGTTCGCCAAGCACTCCCGCGACGAATACAAAGCCATGATCGAGCAGCATGGCGGAAAAAACAGCGGCTCGGTGTCCGGCAAGACCGATTATATCCTGGCAGGAGATAATATGGGACCCGCCAAACTCGAAAAGGCCGCCAAGTTAGGGGTGAAGATTATAAACGAAGACGAATTTTTAAATATGATAGCGGAATGAGGCTGACGAATTATTTGATTAAAAAGAAAGTGCAGTCTTTAGCTGCCGGGGCTGCCGGCCGCAAGCATGAGTCCTGTACGCTGGAAGAAGCAGGTCATGTCCTGGTTCTTTATCAGGCAGACGACCGCGAGATGATCGAACCTTGCTTGGACGCTTTGCGAAAGAAGAACAAGAAGGTGCAGGTTTGTGTCTATGTATCCGGAGGAGCTCCGGTTTCGGAAACGGATGCCTCGTGCATCCCGGTCCATGCCGGAAAGGACGTGAACATCTGGCAGGTCCCTTCCGATGCTGTCCTGAAGCGGTTCAAGACAATCGAGGCGGATATCCTGATCGATCTTACGCGCCCCGACTGCTACCCGATGCAATACCTTATGCTACAGCATCCTTGCAAGTTTAAGGTCGGAGTGAAACATGCCGATTTCGACTTGTACGATCTGTCCATCTCAGTAACAGAGCGTGAAGATATCAAGCATTTATTCGAACATATATTATTTTATTTGCAGGCGATACGCTCAAAATGATATAAATTCCTTATTTTTGCATCACCGTTGACAATTGACAATGGAACTATGGACGAGTAAAGTCACAATTGTCCCTTTATCCATTATTAATTGTCAATTGTCAATTATCAATTGTCAATTATAATCATGGCAGACATAAATTTAAAAGGAATGGGCGTGGCGTTGATCACTCCCTTTAAAGAAGATGAGAGTGTGGACTATGAGGCGTTGGCCCGGCTTGTAGACTACCAGTTGCAGAATGGAACCGATTATCTGGTTGTGTTGGGAACCACTGCGGAAACCCCTACGCTTACAGAAGAAGAAAAGAAGAATATTATCGATTTGGTCGTAACGAAGGTAAACGGACGTATCCCCATCGTCCTGGGAGTTGGCGGAAACTGTACGCGCACGGTCGTCGAAAAGTTGAAAAACGATAACTTCGACGGTATAGATGCAATCCTGTCTGTCGTACCTTACTACAATAAACCGTCTCAAGAAGGAATCTACCAACATTATAAAGCGATTGCGGAGGCGACCTCGTTACCGATAGTCCTGTATAACGTTCCGGGACGTACCGGCGTGAACATGACGGCCGAGACTACGCTGCGTATCGCCCGTGAGTTCAAGAACGTGATCGCCGTCAAGGAGGCTTCCGGCAATATCACCCAGATGGACGATATCATCAAGAACAAACCGGCGAACTTCAATGTGATTTCAGGAGACGACGGAATCACGTTCCCGCTTATTACGCTGGGAGCAGTCGGTGTGATCTCTGTAATCGGCAATGCTTTCCCGCGTGAGTTCAGCCGCATGGTGCGTCTGGCATTGGCGGGCGACTACGATAGCGCCCGCACGATCCACCACAGCTTTACGGAACTGTTCAGTTTGCTCTTTATCGACGGCAATCCGGCAGGAGCGAAGAGCATGCTGAACGCAATGGGCTTTATCGAAAACAAATTGCGCCTGCCCTTGGTCCCGACCCGTATCACGACGTTCGAAAAGATCCGTGACGTGCTACGCCAGTTGAGCATCAAGTGTTAAGATATTCCATGTAGGGGCGGGGTTCTACTCCGCCCAATATCCACCAATGGGTTCTCCTCCGCCCGATATCGCACCAAGGGGTTCTACTCCGCCCAATGTCATACCAATCGTAAAGGCGGGGTTGTTCTACTCCGCCCGATACACAACCCGTATAATCTCCCGTATTTAATTTGCGCCTCTATATTCGTTAGGCGTATATCCGACGTTTTTCTTGAATACGCGTGTGAAGTGTTGGGGGTATTTGAATCCCAGTTCGTAAGCGATTTCGCTGACGGTTTTGCTCGTATCCAGGATCTTTTCTTTGGCGATGTCGATCAGCCGTAGTTGGATATGTTCTTGTGCGGACTTGCCTGTTTCCTTTTTTATCAGGTCGCCTAAGTAGTTGGCGGAAAGATGCAGCTGGTCGGCACAGTAGCGTACGGATGGCAAACCGATCGTTTGCGGTTTGTCGCTCTGGAAGTAGCTGTTCACGACATTCTCGAACTTGGAAAGGATGTCTTTGTTCACGTTTTCGCGAGTGATGAACTGGCGGTCGTAAAAACGGATGCTGTAGTTGAGTAAAAGCTCGATATTGGAGACAATCAGCATTTTGCTGTGTTTGTCGACTCCCCGGTTCAATTCTTCGCTGATGTTATTCAGGCAATCGATGATGACACTGCGTTCCTGTTCGGAGATATGAAGAGCTTCGTTCACCTCATACGAGAAAAATGTATAGTCCTTCATATTGCGTCCGAGGGATGTGCCGCGGATCAGGTCGGGATGGAATAACAGGGCGTGGCCTTTCGGTTGGAAATACTCGCCATTGTCATCGAAGCCGATCACCTGTCCGGGAGCCAGAAAAACCAGCGTGCCTTCCTGATAATCGTAATAGTTGCGTCCGTATCGCAAATCCCCGCATTTGACCTCTTTCAGAAAGACGGCATAGAAGCCGAAGCTCATGCGTGCGTGTTTCATCATCCGGGACGATTTCGACAGATCGAGAACACTAACCAGCGGATGCAGCGTTTCCTGGCCTACCATTTCATTGTACTGGCGAATATTATCCAGTTTAATAATTTCTCCCATAACCTTTTTTATTTGTTGCATGACAAAGATAATATTTTTTTCTTCTTATCGTCCATACGTTTCAGTACTTCCGTAATAATGGTAAGCATAACTGTAATTTATATACAGTCTGAGTCATTGTTCCGGAATACCTTTGTAAAAAAAGAAGAAGATGAAAAAGAGAACATTTTTATTGACAATGGCAAGTATGTTGGTTGCCGGTCCGGAACTGTTGAAAGCGCAGGCCTCGCCAGCAAAAAAGAAAAGTCTGGTGGCCTATTTTTCCCGTAGGGGATATAACTATCTGAATGGCGAGATCGTCTTTCTGCAGGTCGGGAATACGGAAGTGGTCGCAAAGAAAATCCGCGAACTGACGGGCAGCGATTTGTTTCAGATCGAAACCGTGAAGTCCTATCCGGAAGATTATAATGAAACGACAACCGTCGCCAAGAAAGAACAGAACGAGAATGCCCGTCCGGAGTTGACCCGTACTGTCGACGGCATGGATGATTACGATGTGATCTACCTGGGGTATCCGAACTGGTGGGGAACCATGCCGATGGCCGTGCATACCTTCCTCGAATCATACGATTTTGCCGGGAAAACGATCATCCCTTTCTGTACTCACGAAGGAAGCGCGATGGGGCGCAGCGAAGGAGACATAAAGAAACTCTGTCCCAAAGCCAAAGTCCTGTCCGGATTGGCTATCAAAGGCGGCAGCGTCAATAAATCGGACGAGAAGATCGCAGCCTGGTGTAAGACCTCCCGGTCGTGATGACCGGTAAAAGATGTTTTTCTAAACCGGAAAGGCAGGATTTTGGAATAAGTCATTACCTTTGCATCCGGTTTAGAAAAATGATGAATTATGACACTCCCGGAAGACCCGATGATGCTTTTCAGTGTCATCAATATGAAATTACGTGATAATTATTCTTCTCTTGACGAATTGTGTGACGATATGCATATCCGGAAAGAGGAACTTGTTCAAAAACTGAAGAACGCTGGGTTTGAATATAGCCCGGAGAATAACAAGTTCTGGTAATCAACGGAAATCGCTATTGTCGTTTTCATGCATACCTCGACTGGCGGATATCAAATGGATTGATTCATATTGTTTTTTTGTATATATTTGCTGTCATTTAATAAAAAGTGAAAGAGATATGAAAACAAGATTGATGATGTTCGCGGCGGTTATCGCCTTGTTCATTTTAAGTGGTTGCAGCGATTCCAAAGAGTCGTATGTGAAAGATTTCAAGAAGTTTATCGAGAAGGTGGAAGCCGCCGGTAGCGATTATACGGAAGAAGACTGGAAGAAAGCCGATGAGAAATTCGAAGTCTTTGCAGGTGACCGCTACGAGAAGTTCAGCTCCGAACTGACAATCGACGAGCAGGTGGAGATCACCAAACTGAAAGCGGCCTATGCGACCCGTAGAGGACTTTCGACCTTGAAGAACGGAGTAGACAAACTCCTCGACAGCGATATGCTCAAAATGGGAAAGAACAAGAAATAACATTAGCAGGGTTTTGATGTCATGAAACTTAAGTTATCTTTTTTAGTTCTTTTCGCCCTGGCCGTCTTTTCGGCGAGAGGGGCGGTTGTCGATACGCTGTCCGTTTACAGCGAGGCTATGAAAAAAAATGTTCAGGTCGTTGTCGTTTCGCCTGAAGGTAACCGTATGCCGAAACCGGTTGTCTACCTGTTGCACGGATATGGAGGAAATGCGAAAACCTGGATTTCCATGAAGCCGGAGCTGAAAGAAATTGCAGACCGCGACGGCCTGATTTTTGTCTGTCCCGACGGTAAGAACAGTTGGTATTGGGACAGCCCGAAAGATCCGTCCTATCGTTATGAGACATTCGTCTCTTCCGAACTGATCAACTATATCGATTCCAAGTATCCGACGGTGAAAGACCGTTCCGGTCGTGCCATTACTGGGCTGAGCATGGGCGGACACGGGGCCATGTGGCTCTCTTTCCGTCATAAGGATGTGTTTGGCGCTGCCGGCAGTACGAGTGGCGGAGTCGATATCCGCCCGTTCCCCAACAACTGGGAGATGAGCAAGCAGCTCGGAAACGAGAGCGACAATCAGGACGTTTGGAACCGCCATACGGCAATCACGCAGATCGACCGTATCAAGAACGGCGAGTTGGCTATTATCTTCGATTGCGGCTACAGCGATTTCTTTTTCGAAGTGAATAACGACTTCCATGAGAAGCTGCTGAAATATAAGATCGACCATGATTTCCTGGTTCGTCCCGGAGCGCATAACGGCGAATACTGGAAGAACTCGATCGATTACCAGATACTGTTCTTTAAAAAGTTCTTCGATAAAAACAAAGGAAAGAATTAGACAGGTGTGGCCTGGTTGCAAAACACCTATGTTTCGAAATCAAAACACCGGTGATTCGTTTCCGAAACACCGGTGTTTTGCCATATATAAAGGATATGGTGGTTTGTCTTTTTAGCTTAACCCCTCGATCACGCCGTTTTTGATGTCGATGCGTTTTGCCTGCGGGTCTTTCGGCAGTCCCGGCATACGCATGATTTCGCCCATGATGACAACAATCATTTCCGCACCGTTGTTGATGATGATGTCGCGCACTTTCAACTCGAAGTTTTTGGCAACCCCGTAGGCTTTCGGATCGGAAGAGAACGAATACTGCGTCTTGGCGATGCAGATAGGGTAGTGGGAGATTCCGAGGCTCTCGATCTGTTTGATTTTCTTGTCTGCCAATGTCGTGTAGGTGACAGAGGCTGCCCCGTAGATCTGTTCGGACACCTTTTTTATCTTGCTGCGGATCGGTTCGTCGTCCTCGTAGATGTATGTAAGCGGAGCGGAAGGTTTCTTTTCGATCGTGTCGACCACCAGTTTCGCCAGGTCTACGCCTCCTTCGCCACCGGCGGCGAATACGTTGTTCATGCAGAAACCTACGCCTATCTCGCGGCAGTGTTCAGCCACCAGTGCGATTTCCTCGTCCGTATCGGATGCATATCTGTTGAAGGTCACGATCACTTCCTGGCCGAAGCGTTTCATGTTCTCGACATGTTTGTCCAGGTTTTCGAACCCGTTTTTCAGCCCTTCGATGTTCTGTTCCTTGATCTTGTCTTCCGGTACGCCTCCGTGCAGCTTCAAGCTCTGGGCCGTTGCCACGATAACCGTCAGTTTCGGTGCCAGTCCGGCTTTACGGCATTTGATGTCGAAAAACTTTTCAGCACCCAAGTCGGCGCCGAAGCCGGCCTCCGTAATGACATAGTCGCCATACGTCAACGCCATCTTGGTTGCCAGGACGGAGTTGCAACCATGTGCGATGTTGGCAAACGGACCTCCGTGCACGAATGCGGCGGTGTTCTCGGTTGTCTGCACCAGGTTGGGCAGGAGGGCGTCTTTCAGCAATACCGTGATCGCTCCGGCCACTCCCAGATCGTTTACGGTGAAAGGTTTGCCCTCGTTCGTATATCCCAACAGGATGTTACCGACACGGCGTTTCAAGTCTTCGATGTCCGTTGCCAGACAAAGTATTGCCATGATTTCCGAAGCAGGCGTGATGTCGAAGCCCGTCTCCGTCGGTACGCCGTTGGCCGATCCGCCCAGGCCGGAGACGATGTTGCGCAAGCTGCGGTCGTTCACGTCCAGCACGCGTTTCCATTTGATCTCTTTCAGGCCTTCGCAGGTACCACGCGTCTGGTAGATGTAGTTGTCGAGCAACGCCGTGATCATATTGTGGGCGGAAGTGATCGCATGGAAGTCGCCCGTAAAGTGAAGGTTGATGTTTTCCATCGGCAACACCTGCGAGTATCCGCCTCCGGCAGCTCCGCCCTTCATGCCGAAGCACGGGCCCAGTGATGGTTCGCGCAAGGCGACGACTGCCTTTTTGCCGATTTTGTTCAATCCCAAAGCCAGCCCGATCGAAACGGTCGTCTTTCCGATTCCCGCTTTTGTAGGAGTGATGGCTGTAACCAGGATAAGGTTGTGCTGTTTGATCTTCTCTTCGTCAATCAGATGGAGGGGTATCTTGGCGATGTATCTGCCGTAATTCAAAACTTCTTCGCGCGGAATACCTAATCCGGCAGCAATTTCCTTTATTTTGCGCAGAGAGGCCTCTCTTGCAATTTCTATGTCCGATTTCATGTCTTATGTAAGTTTTTTAGGAGTAAACAAAAGTAAATATATTTTTATATACTAACAAAACGAATGGCCGGGTAGTTTAGATATTATTGGATGATCATTAAGGAAAAGTATGGAAATGTTTTTTCCAGAATTTGTTTCCTGTCGGCAGTATGGAATTCTTTCCCGGTCCCGACATTCTCGAAATAGTGGAAGTTCGCTTCCGGATGCAACCGGATGCAGGCATGGACGGCCTCCATGCATTGGGACAGTTTCATGATGACGATCACGTAGCCGGCCTTGATCTTTTCCGACAATTCTTCCGCCGTCAGTGTTCCGGGAATGACGATGATCTGTTCTTCCTGCTTGACGATATGCAGGCCGGCCAAAGCGCCTGCCGCAATGAAAGCGGGGATTCCGGCGGTCCGTTCCACTTCGATGCGGTTCTCCCTGAATTTGTCGTATATGTATTGTATGGAAGAATAGAACCCTGCATCGCCTTCTGCCACAATGACCACCTTTTTCCCTTCGTTCCAGGCAGATGCTGCCTTTTCATACAAGGCATCGTAGACTTTCCAGGCCTCGGTACGGTCTTTGCTCATCGGGAGCGTGAAGAGCCGGACCACAGGTTTCCCGATTTCCAGCTCTTCGATGATACGGGCTGCACGGGAGAGGGGTTGCCCGTTCTTGTTCATGGTGGCGGGGCAATAGATGATATCGGCCTGTCGGAGTTTTTTCAAGCCTTTCAGGGTGATCAGTTCGGGGTCTCCCGGACCGAGCGATACGAAGCAGATGGGGTGCGACATGTGCGTTTGATTTATTTGGTGCGCAAAAGTGAGGAAAATCGAGGAACTTTCCAAATTCGCATTCTACAATTGTCAAATATTTGATATCTTTGTCTCTTGAAACAGGTTTCCCAGTCCTTCTTACACAGGACAGGGATTAAAAGGGAACCGGGTGGAAATCCCGGACAGACCACGCTGCTGTGAAACTTCGGGAACATGCCGGCAATATACTCTATGCCACTGATCGGGGGATCGGGAAGGTGTCCGGGATGGAAGTAAGTCAGAAGACCTGCCGTTTCGGTTTGGAAGAGTTTCGTCCTCGTGGGGTGGACAAGGCTTGTCCGGTTTAATAAAATAATTATTGAATATGAAAAAATGCCTGGCAGGGTGTTGCCTGCTTATGTCGTTGTGTGTCGTATCCTCGTGTACGACCCGGAACAATCAACAGACCGACAAGACGGAGACGACGGAAGAGAGTGCGTTGTCCGATGTCCGTATTGTGCCGGAGTATGCCCGTGGTTTCGAATTGTCCTATCGGGACGGATATGTCTTGCTGGATATCCGGGACCCGCAGAATGAGGAAAGCACGACTTTCCATTATGCGCTTGTCAGAAGAGGGACGAAACCCGCCGGCATCCCCGAATCGCATACCGTGATCGAAACGCCGATCAGAAGTGTTATCTGCATGACCTCTTTGCAGTTGTCCAATTTCATCAAGTTGGGCGAACTGGATAAGGTCGTAGGGGTGACCAGTACTAGGCATCTGTTCAACAAAGAGATGAACGAACGCCTCAGGAGCGGGAAGACCGCCAAGATCGGCATAGAAGGGAATTTCGACAACGAGGTGATCATGAGCATGAACCCCGACCTGATCCTTGTCTCGCCCTTCAAACGAGGCGGATACGAGACCTTGAAGGATGTCGGCATCCCGTTGATCCCGCATTTAGGCTATAAGGAGATGACGCCGTTGGGGCAGGCGGAATGGGTGAAATTCGTCGGTCTGTTGTTGGGACAGGAGCAAAAGGCGAACGAGACGTTCGATGCCATCGCGGCCCGTTATAATGAATTGAAAGAGCTGACGGCGGAAGGAAAAGTGAAGAAACGCCCGGTCGTGCTGAGCGGCGAGATGCGGGGCGGTAACTGGTATGCCGTGGGAGGGGAGAGCTTCCTCGCCCAACTCTTCAAGGATGCCGGAGCCGACTATTTCCTAAAAGACGACAAACGTTCGGGAGGCGTGACGCTCGATTTCGAAAGCGTCTACAACCAGGGTGACGAAGCCGATTTCTGGCGTATCGTGAACAGCTATCCGGGCAAGTTCAGCTATGAGGCGTTGAAGGAGCAAGATCCGCGTTATGCCGATTTCCGTGCTTTCAAGGAGAAAGGGATCATCTATTGCAACATGAAAGATACGCCTTTCTACGAAAGCATGCCGACCGAGCCGGAAGTCGTGCTGGCCGACCTGCTGCATATCTTCCACCCGGACCTGTTGCCTGATCATACACCTGTTTATTATGCCCGACTCAAATAAGCTGTACGAATGAGACATTCCACTACATTTCTGATGTTGCTCATCGTAGCGTCTATCCTGGTCCTGATGTTCCTGAACCTGGTGTTAGGATCTGTGTCCATCCCGTTGAAGTCTGTCTGGAACATTATTTGCGGGCTGGGAGACGAGCCGGTGACCTGGCAGAATATCGTCTGGAAATCGCGTCTTCCGCAAGCATTGACAGCTTTGGTGGCGGGAGCGGGCCTGGCGATAAGCGGTTTGCAGATGCAGACTGTTTTCCGGAATCCGCTGGCAGGGCCTTCCGTGCTGGGGATCAGTTCCGGTGCGAGTATGGGCGTGGCCTTTGTGGTGCTGTTGAGCGGTAGCCTCGGAGGGGTTGCGCTCAGCAAGTTGGGATTTATGGGAGAAATTGCGCTTTCGATTGCGGCTGTGGTTGGTTCGCTGTCGGTGATGGCGTTGATCGTATATGTGTCGCAGAAGGTGAAGGGGAACGTGACGCTGCTGATCATCGGCGTGATGATTGGCTACGTGGCGAATGCGGTGATCGGCGTGCTGAAGTTCTTCAGCGTGGAAGAGGACATCCGCGCCTACGTGATCTGGGGATTGGGCAGTTTCTCCCGTGTCTCCGGTAACCAGATGATGCTGTTTGTCGCGATCATGGCGATTCTGATCCCTTTGTCCTTCTTGCTGATCAAGACGCTGAACCTAATGCTGCTCGGTGACGGCTATGCCCGTAACTTGGGGCTGAACATCAAGCGGGCGCGTCTTCTGGTTATCACCTCGGCGGGAGTACTGACGGCGATCGTGACGGCCTATTGTGGACCGATCATCTTTCTTGGCTTGGCCGTTCCGCATCTGTGCCGGGCCATATTCCAAACGTCCGACCATCGGGTCCTGATGCCTGCCGTCCTATTTGCCGGTGCCGCGTTGGCACTCGCCTGTAACCTGATTGCCCGGATGCCCGGCTTCGAAGGGGCTTTGCCGGTCAACTCGGTGACGGCTCTGGTCGGTGCTCCGGTAGTGGCCTCCGTGCTATTCCGCAAACGTAAGAACGAACTGAACGAATGATGAAACAAGATACGATTCATATAAACGACCTCTCCATCGGTTACCGGACAAAGAACGACACCAAGTTGGTGGCGAGCCACATACAGGCCCGGATTTATAGTGGAGAATTGACCTGCCTGTTAGGAGCGAACGGAGTCGGGAAGTCGACACTCCTGCGTACGCTGTCGGCCTTCCAACCGAAATTGGAAGGCGAGATTGCCATCTTGGGACGTGATGTGGACAGCTATTCGGACAAAGAGCTGAGCACGACGATCGGGGTTGTCTTGACAGAGAAATGTGACATCCGGAATATGTCCGTGCGGGAATTGGTCGAGATGGGGCGCAGCCCCTACACCGGTTTCTGGGGGCGGTTAGGCAAAGAGGACAAGCAGGTCGTGGAAGAATCGATCGCCCTGGTACGGATCGAGAACCTGGCCTCCCGCATGGTCCACACCCTGTCTGACGGGGAACGGCAGAAGGTCATGATTGCTAAGGCATTGGCCCAGGAAACGCCCGTGATCTTCCTGGACGAACCGACTGCTTTCCTTGATTTTCCGAGCAAGGTGGAGATCATGCAATTGCTCCATCATCTGACACGGAGCATGAATAAGACGATTTTCCTCTCCACGCACGACCTCGAACTGGCGCTCCAGATCGCCGACAGGATTTGGCTGATGGACCGGTCGAACGGGATTGCGACCGGGACGCCCGAAGACCTTGCCCTGAGCGGTCATCTGAGCGGTTTCTTCGCCCGCAAGGGAATCGTGTTCGATACGGAGACCGGTCTGTTCCGCATCGATAACCAGTATTCGAGAGAAATACGCCTGACCGGTCACGGACAGAAGTATGCAATGGTCCGCAAGGCACTCCAACGGAACGGCATACGTGCCGGCCGGAATGTGGAATCGCCTGTGTGGATCGAGACGGGCGATCTGTCTGCCGCTTCTGCGTTCCAGATTCACTATCCCGACGGGCATACGCAAGCTGCCGATACCATAGAATCCCTTTTGCAGCAACTTGCCGTCTGACAAAAAAGCCTAAAAGGAAAAACTTTTTCCGTTTCGTTTGTTATTTCTATCAAAAAACAAATGATATGAGAAAGTATTTCCTTTATGCCAGCCTGTTGTTCGCGGGAATGTTTACCGCTTGTGATAACGAAGATGCGGACGGGATCGATCCGTCGATTCCTTTCTACCAGAATTTGGGTGTCGAATATAATGTTACGCAGAACCATACCCATATAGGAGCCAATTTCAATAAGTATAACAGCGAAGGGGCCAATCTGCGCCTACCCGCCAAAGGCATTCTTTTTAACGGGAAAGAACCGGACTTCCTGGGGATGGGAACCTATATGTATATGTTGTCGGAATCAGGGTTGGCTCCGGTCACGTTCACCTTTACCCGCTGGAAAGGGCAGGTTTATACAAACAAGGCATCTATCGACGATGTCGATCCGATCGCGCTTCCCGAATCCCTGACGTCTATCAAAAGCAATGGCGCAACCGTCATCACCTGGATCGGAAAACCGATCGGGAAGGACGAATATGTCCAGGCGCACCTGACCTACGACGGCGGAGTCTATGATGTCAACAATACGCAGGAAGGCGCGACCTTCGTCACGCTGAACTTTACGAACCCGGCCTCTGCCGCCAAGGGAACCCTGTTCCTGAGCCGCATCAAAAAACTCCCCTTACAGGAGAGCAATGGTGCTGCAGGAGGAAAGATCGATGTCTCCTACGTGCGGAACAAGGATGTTACGTTTGAATAATCATGATTGAAAGGCTATTTCCCCGCTTTCCGAAATCAGCAGGACGGAGAGCTTCCCGTCGGGGAGCAGAGGAGCGCAATGTTCCCAGCATTTCTGCAACAAGAGCGGGAAGAAACGTTGCTGTTCGGCCTCGCTGAACAGTTCCCATAGTTCCCTGGCGAGCGTCAGGGAATCTATTTTTTGTACGGATTCCGGTTGGCAGCCAGCCTCTCCGGCCAGTCCTTTCAGAAAGGCTTTGTTCATGACGACTTTCTTGCTATGCGTGTCCAGTGCTCCTTCCGCCAGTTTGACGGCTTTACCGATCATGATTCCCATGATGACTTCGTCGAATTGCAGTTCGGCGGCTATTTTCAGCGTCTCCCCGATAAAGTTCCCGTAGTGTACGAACATCTGCGGAGGAAGTTCTTCCGAAAACCGCTCCGCCAGGTAAGCCTTCAGGAAACGTTCGCTTTTTGCCCCAGAGTTGATGATGAGGCGGGAACATCCTATTGCTTTCGCCACTTCGGCTTCTTTCCGGATGGAGGCGATAAAGGCGTCGTTCGAAAAAGGACGTACGATCCCGGATGTCCCGATGATCGAAATCCCGCCGACGATCCCCAACTTCGGATTGAATGTCCGGGCGGCCAACTCTTTACCGCCCGGAACGGAGATCGTGACGACCACCTCCTTTATCTTGCCTGACAGGCCGTTTTCTTCCAATACCGCTGTCAGCTCTCCGGTCATCAGGCGGCGGGGAGTGGCATTGATGGCTGGTCCGCCAATTTCGAGGCCGAGGCCGGGAAGTGTCACCGTGCCGACCCCTTCACCGCCCCGGAACAAGATAACGGGGGCGGGAGATTGTCCTGCCTGCAACTCGATGCGGGCAATGACGGAACAGCCGTTTGTCACGTCCGGATCGTCGCCGGAGTCCTTTATAACCGTGCACATGGCGGTGTTGTCCCCCCATTCGGTGGCGGCGACAGGGAGCGTGATCTTTTCTCCGGAAGGAAGCGTGATGCAACTTGCCGTTTGTTCCGTCCGGCTCAGAAGGGCGACCAAAGCGGCTTTGGCAGCTGCCGTAGCACATGCACCGGTCGTGAAACCACTCCGGAGCGGGAAGAAACCGGGAGCCAGGCGTTCGATGGCTTTGCGAAGCCCTTCCACACCTTGCACGAAGGTGAAACTGTCGGGCAGGAGAGGACGCTGTATGACATAAACGGGAATGCCGAAGGCCTCGGCTGCTTCGACCTTTTCCCTGAAATATCCGCTTTCTCCGCTTTCTTTAGTCAGTATGGCATCCGGATGAAGCCGTTCCAGCAGTTCCTTTTCATCTTCCCCTTCATGAAAGAAAACGAGCCGTTCTCTCGGGAACCCCTCGGACTCGGCAAGCGAAAGCGACTCTTCCCGGTCCAGGATACGGAACCAGCAGGGCGTCTGTTCCCAGTAAGGGCGCAGTTTCGCAATGGTCTTGACACCTGTCAGGGCCAGCAGGTTACAGATCCCGTCTGCACGCATGCGGTCGATGGCGGCGGCATAATCCGCACACCATACCAACCGCTTGTCCCGTGCGGGATATTGCCTTTCCAACCGGACGACCGGAATCTGGAGCCGGGAGGAAACCTTTGCAAGTGTCCGGTGCAACCGGATGGCGAAAGGGTGGGCGGCATCGACCAACAACGAGATTTCTTTCTCACGGCAGAACTGTTCCATCTCTTCTTCCTCCATACCTCCGGTGAGCCGGATGGCGTGGACGGCATCGATCGTCTGTTCGCTTCCGACCGTCGAGTAGTAGTAGGGCTTGCCCGCACTCTCGACGACTTGTACGGCCTTGCGGCCTTCGGTTGTTCCTCCTAAGATCAGTATCATGACGTGTGTCTCGCTAATGGCGGAAAAGATGTTTGAACTCGTCTGCATAAAGGCGGGAAAGTCCCTCCCTGTTGTCTATGGCATCACCGACGACTAACAAGGTTGTCAGTGTCAGGTTGTTTTCTTTTACGATCCGTTCCAGGTCTTTCAACTCGCCCCGGTAGATGCGTTCGTCTTTCCAAGTCAGCTTGTAGCAGGCGGCTACCGGTGTCGTCGGCGGGTAATGTTCCAAAAGCTCTTTCTGGACCTTCCCGGCAATGCCGGCGCTCAGGAAGATGCACATTGTGCTTTGGCTGGCGGCCAGTTTATGCAGCTGCTCTTTCTCCGGCATGGGCGTACGTCCTTCGCCACGCGTCAGGATGATGGTCTGCACCTTTTCGGGAATGGTGAACTGGGAGCGGAGAGCTGCCGCGGCTGCCTGGAACGAGGAGATTCCCGGTGTGATATGGTAGCTCATGCCGTAGCGGTCGAAGAAGGCCATCTGTTCCTGTATAGCCCCGTAGATGCAGGGATCGCCCGTGTGCAAACGTACGACGAACAGCCCTTTGTCATAGAACTCTTTCATGAGGGCGAATTGTTCTTCCAGGTTCATGTCGGCAGAGCTGCGAACCGTCGCCCCTTTCTTGGCGCACAGGGTGAGCTCTTTGGGAACGAGGCTTCCGGCATAGAGGATCAGGTCCGCGTTTTCCAGCATTCGTCTGCCCCGGATGGAGATCAGTTCCGGGTCGCCCGGTCCGGCTCCGACGATCTCGATGTGTCCGTGTCCCGGTTTTTCTTTTTGCCCGCTGCCTTCTTCGTCCCGTACTGCCGATTTGTTGATGGCTATCGCATAGGTGAAGTCTTTCGTCTGCCCTTTTTGTTTTTCCACTAATAACGGGCCGCCTTCCGCACTCAGGATGGCTGCCGCCTCCGAGACGCTGCCCGATCCGGTGACTTGCTTTACTGTGGAAGAGGGATGGGGTACGGGAATCTTGTCCAGTTCCTCTGCCGGATAGGTCTTGAACGGGCGGTGCAGGTAGGTGTCCGCCAACTCCTTTAATATCGGTTCGTCTTTCTTCAGATCGATGGAAGAGACATCGGCTATGCTCTTCAGGTTGAGTCCGGACAAGTTGGAGCAGAGAGACAAATCCGTGAGGACGGATCTCATGTCCGCCAATCCCTTTTTGCATCCGACGCCTAAGTGAAGCACCTTCGGGAAGAATGACAGGCAGGGGATGGGAGATTGGGGATAGTAATAGGGGCTGACCGTGATCAGCAGGTCATATTTTCCCAAGTCGATATCTTTATACTTGTAGAAGATATCCACGTGTGGGGGGCAGGTCTTTTTCATATAATCCGTCCCTTCCGTGCGGACATGGAGCAGGAGGGCGGTCGGCCGGCGGTTGACGAAGCGGGTGATGCATTCGTTCATCGCCCGTTTCCTCGAAACGTCGAAAGTCTTGTCGTCCGTTTCCTCTAAGCCCGTGTGCCGGGAACAGTGTAGGCCCTCTTGCCGGTTGTAGGCCTCCTGTTCCCAGCCGTATTGCCGCGCCAACGTGTCCAATGCCCAGAGTCCCTGGTTGTCGCTCTGGGTTGTGACAACCGCCTCGGCGCCCAGTATGCGGGCCAATTCGTGTGTCAGTTCGTTCGCCCCGCCGATATGGCCGGACAGTACCGACACGACATACTTGCCGGAACTGTCGAGGCAGACAACTGCCGGGTCCGTGTACTTGCTCTTGATGTACGGAGCGATACTCCGTACGCAAATGCCCATCGCCCCGATAAACACTATCGCTTCCGATTTATCGAAAAGGTCGCCGGGCAACTCTTCGAAAGAGGTGAATGGTTCGACATCGTTATCTGCTTCTCTGCAATAGATAACGGTTTTACCCGGATATTCGTTCCGGATTTTGCGTGCTAACGGCAGACTGCTTGCCGAAACCACAAGAATATTCAGCATATTTTTAGACATGATCTTTACTTGTTGCACAAAAGATTGTAATTGGATTATTGGAATCGACCGTAATGTTCATTACCGAATGCAGTTTCAGGCCGTTTTCTTTGACCGCTTCCCGAAACAGATTGCAGCTTTCTTCCGAAACGGAGTTGAAGACGATCTTGCCGTTCCGGTTGTCCAGGTGAGAAACGACCTTACGGATGATCTCTTTCAGCTTGCCGCCATGACCGCCGATGAAGACGGCATCGACAGCCGTATTCTCTTCGATCGGCAGGTCCAGAAAGTTGCCGATATGCAGGTTTATGCCGGGAGCGCTGTGCAGGCGTGCATTTGCCCGGATGATGCTCTCGCATTCTTCCCGCACTTCGAAAGCCCGGACATCCAGGTGAGGATACTGGCGTCGCGCTTCGATCGAGACCGATCCGGTACAGGCACCGATATCCCAGAAGGAGCGGCTGTCATGCAACTCCAGCAGGCTCAGGTCTATCACCCGTATCGGTGCTTTGGTGATCATCTTTGTCCGGTTGTTCAGCAAGACGAACTTGGTGTCGGGTATGCCTAAAGCCGGTCGTTGCTGTGTGCTGTTCGGATCCTTCATCAGCAGGACGCAGTTCGGATTGGAGAAACTCATCTCGCTGATTTCCTCGATCGGGTAGGTTTTATAGATTTTCTCCTTCTCCGGGTTACCCAGGTGTTCGGCTACCCGCATGGTGTAATCCTTGTCCAGATGATATTCCATCATCCTCTTGGCTATGGCATCGGGCGTATGGACCCGGTCGGTCAGTACACCGATCAACGGCCGGTATTCCAGTAACGCCCGGTCGAGTTCGTGCCACGGCCGGCCGGTGACGGATACGGCGTGCATGTTCTCATATGCGATTTGTTCGTGGTGTGCGAACATCTGCAATGAGTTGAAGTAGGGGAATACTTTCATGCTTACCCCCAATAGCTTTTTCCGGACGGTGGAAGCGAAACCGAAGAAGAACGGGTCTCCCGAAACAAAGGAGACGATCACTTTGTCTTCCTGGATCAACCGGCTGTATTCGGCAAGGACGGCGTCTATCGGAGCCTTGATCTCGATCCATACCGCATCGGCGGGCAGGAACGGCCTCACGATCTCGTAATGCCGCTTTCCTCCGGAAAAGATGTTGTCGTGTTTGATACTTTTGATAATGCCCTCTATATGTCCGGGTTGCGGATTATCATCCATCCCGACCATGTAGATGTGTGTTTTACCGTAATTTTCTACTGTTTCTTCAGGCTTCATACGTCTCTACCGGGTTTTAATTGTTCAGCATCATTGTAACATAAGATCGCGTTTACCAGAGTCGCGGCGAGGTTGCTGCCGCCTTTCCGTCCTTCGATGATGAGTTTAGGAATGGAGGTAAACGGCTTTACCATGTGTTTGGATTCCTGCACGTGCACGAAACCGACAGGAGCGGCAATGATGCCGGCGGGAGTGGCTTTCCCTTTCCTTACCAGCTCACACAGTTCCATTAATGCGGTCGGCGCATTGCCGAAAACATATAAAGCATCGGGATGTTCCTGTACGGCAAGCCTGATGCCGGCCTGTGTACGGGTGATTCCTTTTTCTGTTGCAAGTTGTGCGGTCCGCTCGTCCTGCAAATAACATTTCACCTCGATCCCCATACGTTGCAAGGCGCCTTTGCGGATGCCTGAAGCGGCCATTGTGACGTCTGTGATGATGGTGCGCATCTCGCCCCGGCTGAATTTTTCGTAGAGGGAAGCCACCGCGTGATCGTCGATCCGTAGGATGTTCTCCATATCGAAATCGGCTGTCGTGTGGATGGCATGGAGCAAGGCCCATTTCTTGTCGAGCGGTATTTCTTTGTTCTTGAGTTCTTTCTCGATGGTACGGAAACTGCGGATCATGATGTCCTGACCGATCCCGACATCCGTTTTCATCTTGATCTCCCCGTAATAGCCGCGCGGTGTGATGAATTTACCGCCGGCCTCGTACGACTGGGAGTTTCCGATCAGGATGACGGTGAACATGTCGACCTGCTCAGGGTCGAACGCTGCCAGCGTGGTCAGGTTGACAACCTGCTCTTCGCGTCCGGCCTGGCGGACGTAGCCGACCGGTGTTTCGGGTGCGCGTTCTTCGAGAAACAGCTCCTTGAGGCGATACAGCTGCCAGTAGCGCCCTTCGCTTTTCGGATTGTAGACGGCTGTCACGAAGTCGCCGGTGGCAGCGGCCCGTATGCGTTTTTCGATCCGCAGCCAGGGGGTCATCAGGTCGGAGAGGGAGATGATACAGAGGTCATGTCCGATAGGTGCTCCCAAAAGCGAAGCTGCTTTTTGGAACGCGCTGATACCGGGTACGACCTCGATCTCCACTTGCGGCGCCTCTTTCTTTACTTGCATTTCATAGATCAACGGGGCCATTCCGTAGATTCCGGCATCACCGGAACTGATCACTGTCACTGTTTTTCCTTCCGAAGCATATTTGTAGGCCTCTTCGGCACGTGCTTTCTCACGCTTCATCCCGGTATCGATGCATTGGGCATCCGGACGGATTATATCTTGTATAAACTGGAAATAATAATTATATCCGATAATCACATCCGACCGGCTGATGGCAGATAACGCCGCCGGCGTTATGTCTTCGCGACTTCCCGGACCAATGCCGGCAACAATAATTTTCCCTTTGTCCATATGAGCTGTTTGTAAATTAACAGAAACAAAGGTACGATTTTCTTTATTTAATTTTCCTCAGCAGGTTGGTATAAATACCGTTTGATGCTCCGTTTCGGTGTCTTTTCGAATTCTTCCTGATAAAGTTTGAAACAGGCCACTTTGCTGTAGGCAGGCATTTCGGTGTTCAGCAGGTCGATGTTCTGCTGCATCAGCCCCTCGATTTCGGAGTGTTGGATACCGGCTTTGTCCACCTGCTCCCAGTCCGGATAGATCAAGGCGACCAGTTTGCCTCCTTGCGAAATGATCAACGACTCGGCCACGTACAACATATTGTTCAGGCGGTCTTCGATCTCTTCGGGATAGATGTTCTGTCCGTTGGAACTCAGGATCATGCTCTTGCTTCGTCCGCGGATGTAGAGGAAGCCGTCTTTGTCGAGCGTCCCCAAGTCGCCTGTCCGCAGCCAGCCGTCGGGCAGCATCACCGCCTTTGTCGCTTCCGGATTTTTGTAGTAGCCTAACATCACGTTCATGCCGCGGACCAGGATTTCGCCTACTTCGTTCTCCGGATCGTCCGAGTCGATCCGGATTTCCATGCGGTCGACAACGCGGCCTACCGAACCTTGCTTGAACGTATCCCACTGTTCGTAGGAAACCAGCGGACCGCATTCCGTCATCCCGTAGCCCACCGTATAGCGGAAGTCGATGGATTTGAGGAACGTCTCTACCTCTTTGTTGATGGCGGCACCGCCGATCACGATCTCACCGAAGTTCCCGCCGAAGGAGGCTTCCAGCTTTCGGGCGATCTTCTCGCGTACCTTCTGGTCGACATACGGTACTTTGAGCAGAAGCTTGATCAACGGCTTGTCCAGTTCGGGGAAAACCTTGTTCTTGATGATCTTCTCGATGATGAGCGGCACGGCGAGGATCAGCGCCGGACGGACCGTCGCAAATGCCTCCGCAATGATTTTCGGACTTGGCGTACGTGTCAGGAAATGAACGTGGCAGCCTTTGTTGACAGAGTTCAGCACTTCGAACGCCAATCCGTACATGTGGGCCATCGGCAACATGCAGACGATGTTGTCTCCCGGATGGATGAACGGCAGGTGGTCGTAGGCGAACTGCGTGTTGCTCCACAGGCTGCGATAGGGGATCATGACTCCTTTCGAGAAACTGGTCGTGCCGGACGTATAGTTCAGGATTGCCAGTTCTTCCGGATCTTCGACATGATATTTCACGTCGTTGGCGGTGAAGGAGCGAGGGTATTTCTTACCGAAATATTCGTTGATGCGGTCGCGTACGGTGCGTACCTCCTTATTCTTGCAGTCGATGATGGAGAAGTTGTCCAACATCATGAACAGTTTGACATCCGGCATCATATCCTCGTTCATGTTCTCCCAGTTGTTGGAACCGGCCAATACGGCTTTCGCGCCCGAATGGTTGACGATATGATGGATATTGTCGGGTTTGAACTCATGCAGGATCGGTACGGCAACAGCCCCGTAAGCCAGTATGCCGAAGAAGCAGATCGCCCAGTTGGAGGAGTTGCGCCCGACGATGGCCACTTTGTCGCCTTTCTTGATACCGGCATGTTCCAGCAGGATGTGGAACTTCTCTATCCGCCGTGCGACGTCTTTGAAATGAAAGGTATGCCCATTGTAATCGGAGAAAGCGGGGAGGTCCCAATGCTCCTTCATGCTTCTCTCTATAAGGCCCAAGAAACGATTATCCATAGTGATGTAATTTTAAAAAGAACCGGAATATCCGTGAGAATGTTGCAAAGATAACAAAGAAACGATATGTTTATACGGAAACCCAAGAAGCCTCTTTCCAAAACATATATGTTTTGAATGCAAAACACCTATGCTTTGAATGCAAAACATAGGTGTTTTAAGATAGGAGGGTAGTTGCTTACCACGGAGTGATCGTCACGTTGCGGAATTGCACTTCCTTGCCTTCGCTTTGCAGTCCGATGTAACCTTCCTTCACTTTGTTCGTTCCGGTGTTCTGGTAAACGCCGTTGATGTAAACCGTGATGACACCGTCTTTTACGAAAACGTTGGCTTCGTTCCATTCACCGGCAGGCTTTTCGCTGTCTTGGTTCGCTTTTTGGATTTTCGGGAAAGCGGGGCGGGGTTGCCCTGGCTTGTTCTGGTATTCGGCCAGATCCGAACCGCCAAGCAGGACGAAATCACCTGCATTGTCAAGCATCAGGTTACATTCGATACCGTTCGGGAACGGGTTTTTCGGCTCTTCGATCAGCAGGAAGATACCGCTGTTTGCCTTTTCTTTGCCGTTCGGCCAACGGTATTCCACGTGCAGTTTGTAATTCCCGTATTTTTCTTTCGTATACATATATCCGAAAGGTTGTCCCGTGATGTTGATGACTCCGTCTTTTACTGAATATACCTGTTCGGCAGGAACGGAATTCTTGTCTACAACGAAGTTCCAGCCGGAAAGGTCTTTTCCGTTGAACAGCTTGGTCGTTTTCTGTGCATTCGCGTCACTGCCGAAACACAAAAAGGCGGCAGCCACTACTGCCATCGATAACATTCTTTTTTTCATGGTCTTATAAAATTATTTATAGATGATTAATCGACAATAAGTTTACGATAACGTACGCGTTTCGGCTCCACGTCGCCCAGCTGTTTGCGCTTGTATTCTTCATACTCCGAGTAGGAACCTTCGTAGAAGACGACATTCGAATCCCCTTCGAACGAAAGGATATGCGTACAGATACGGTCGAGGAACCAACGGTCGTGAGAAACGACAACCGCACAACCGGCAAAGTTCTCCAATCCTTCTTCGAGTGCCCGGAGCGTGTTCACGTCGATATCGTTGGTCGGTTCGTCGAGCAACAACACGTTCGCTTCCGCTTTCAGCGTGAGGGCCAGATGCAGGCGGTTTCGTTCGCCTCCGGAAAGCACGCCGCAAAGTTTTTCTTGGTCGGCTCCCGCAAAATTAAATTTGGAGAGATAAGCGCGGGAGTTGATTTCCTTGCCGCCGACACGGATGAATTCCTGTCCGCCGGAAACGACTTGATAAACGGTCTTCTTCGGATCGATGTCTTTATGCGTCTGGTCTGCATAACCGACCTTTACTGTTTCGCCCACTTCAAAAGTCCCTTTATCGATGCTTTCCATGCCCATGATCATCTTGAACAGCGTGGTCTTACCTGCACCGTTCGGACCGATCACACCGACGATTCCGTTCGGAGGCAACATGAAGTTCAGGTCGTCAAACAGCAGTTTGTCGCCGAATGCTTTTGCCACATGCTGTGCCTCGATCACCTTGTTGCCCAGGCGTGGACCGTTCGGGATAAAGATTTCCAGCTTGGCTTCCCGTTCTTTCTGGTCTTCGTTCAAAAGGGCTTCGTACGAATTCAGACGGGCTTTTCCTTTTGCCTGGCGGGCTTTCGGGGCCATATTGATCCATTCCAACTCGCGTTCCAATGTCTTGCGGCGTTTGCTTGCCTGCTTTTCTTCCTGTGCCATGCGTTTGGTCTTTTGGTCCAGCCAGGATGAGTAGTTTCCTTTCCAAGGAATACCTTCTCCGCGATCCAGTTCCAGAATCCATCCGGCCACATGGTCGAGGAAGTAACGGTCGTGCGTGATGCAGATAACCGTACCTGCGTATTGCTGCAAATGCTGCTCCAGCCAGTCGATCGACTCGGCGTCCAAGTGGTTGGTCGGTTCGTCCAGCAACAGGACGTCCGGCTGCTGCAACAACAAACGGCAGAGAGCCACACGGCGGCGTTCGCCTCCCGACAGCGTGTCGACCACCTGGTCTTCAGGCGGGCAGCGCAGGGCGTCCATCGCTCTTTCCAAGCGGCTGTCAAGGTTCCAAGCATCGGTTGCATCTATCTTATCTTGCAATTCGGCCTGCCGGTTGATCAGTGCGTCCATCTTGTCCGGATCTTCGAGCACTTCGGGATCGCCGAATTTTTCGTTTACTTCTTCATATTCCTTGAGGGTGTCCACGATCTCCTGTACACCTTCCTGCACAATTTCCTTTACCGTCTTGCCCGGTTCCAGTTTCGGGTCCTGTTCCAAATATCCGACGGAATATCCGGGAGAGAAAACCACCTCGCCCTGGTATTCTTTTTCGACACCGGCAATAATTTTCAGCAATGTAGATTTACCGGAACCGTTCAAACCGATGATCCCGATCTTCGCTCCATAGAAAAAGGAGAGGTAAATATTTTTCAATACTTGTTTTTGAGGCGGAAAGACTTTACTCACGCCTACCATCGAGAAAATAATTTTCTTGTCGTCTGCCATGTTTCAAATTATGTGTGTTTATATGATCTTTTTTCTTCGTGGACAAACTTACATAAATATCTTCATAGTTCATATATGTCGGAAGAAAATAGCACATTTTTATCCTTCTCACCCCCTTAATTTTTGATCGCTGTAGCAACCATAAGGATCCACGGTCGTCTGTTTCTCAGCCAAAGCAAGCCTTAGCCGATGTTTTTTTCTGAATGAAAAACAAATAAAAAATACGCCCAATACTTGTACGATAAAAAATAATCACATATCTTTGCACACGCATTATAAAAGTAACGCACAGGATGATTCGCTAGCTCAGCAGGTAGAGCACATCCCTTTTAAGGATGGGGTCCTGGGTTCGAACCCCAGGCGGATCACTGAAAGTTTAAGAAAAAATTAGGTGAATCCTTGATAATTAAATATTATCAAGGATTTCTTTTTCTGGCAGGTAGCAGAAAATATTTAATGGTTAACTAAATCACATATCTTCTAACGATAAACAAACCATTTCAACTTGATACTTCGGTAACAACTTTTTTTAAGATGTTCCACCTTTGTTGCCAGTAGTTCAGGCTTAAAATTTTCCTTTTGCCGTTTTACTTCGGCTGCCACTGCTTGGTTTTTCTCCAATTTCAGGGCAACAATATCAATTTCATTTTGATTGCCTTTAGGCTCCCACCATGAGCCAATAGCGCGATATTGAGAACTTTCTGCAAATTGCTGTTTGAAATACCTTTCCAACTGCTTTCTACTGCTTAATATTGCCACCATAATGATAAACAGAATTATTATGGTAACTTACACTCACTTCGGCAAACAACCTGATGTTCTCAAACATCTTGTTATCTGCGATGTTCTTCAAATTGAGAAACCGCAGATATATGTAGAAACAAATTCAGCGTGTGCCATCTATACAATGACACATACCCCCGAACAAGAATATGGTATTTATCATTTCTTGAACGAAGCGAACACGGATGCTACATTGCAAAACTCTCTTTATTATCAATTGGAGAATGAAAGCATGGCAAACGGAAACTATTTAGGTTCTCCTGCATTAGCCATGAAAGTATTGAATAATGACGCTAAGGGGTGTCTATTCTTTGATTTAGAAAAAAGGCAGGCATTAAGGACTATGCGTGTTCAGAACTGATTATGAACTCCATAAAGAAAGATACAATAGTTTGTAATCCGGGCATATTGGGAAGCGGAATTTTAGCGACCAACCTATCCCAAAAATCCAATTCGATGATTCAGAATTATAGCAAAAAACGGGTTAGAATATACAAAAACGCTCGATATAAAGAGTTTGACGGAAGTTTATATAATGATACAATTCATCAATGATCGGATTGAATGATTTCTGTGAAGCTAATTCCATCAGATAAAACCAATTGTTTAGCATGAAATGTAAAAAAAGATTACTTTTGTATCCTAACGATTTGGATACATGGATGAAACGACATATAAAATCTTGATGGGGGCTTCGGCTTTCATGGTGGCGATGCTGGGAGGCATGCTGGCGGCTACGACGATACAGCAGGAAGAAGGGTTGGAGAAGCTACGGAAAGCACGGAATATCATTGTTCCTTCTTATTTTGTCTTGGCGCTTCTTAGTGCGTTGTGCTGCTTTACGGGATATGACTCCCGCATCGAGTCGGCCAGCACACTTTTGGTTGCTTCCTATCAAGCGTTGCTTTTCACGATGTCCATGATGGTTTTCATACGTCCGGCTGAGGTCCGGTGGAAAACGGTAGGCAAGCAGGCGGCAGGTATCACCGTGGTGGGGATGATCTTGTCTGGCGTTATGATGTTTACAGATTATTTTTTCTGCTTCTTTTATGTAGGCCTTGCGCTTTATGTTGCCCAATTGCTTTTTTATACCAGGAAGTTTATGCAGGCTTATCGGAAGACGGTCCAAGAGGTGGAGGATTACTATGACGATGATGAGGAAAGTCGTCTGGCGTGGATAAAAACCGGTTTCTATTCCGCATTGGCTATCGGCATCGTGGCTATCATCATCATGTTCCGTCCCGGCTTGTACATGCTGTTCGTCCCGCTATATGTGGCTTTTTATGGTTTCATGGTCATGTGGTTTATCAATTACTATCATAGAATGAAATTTGCATTTCCCGTTCTTGCGGTACCGCAAGACAGTGCAGACGCAACAAGTTGCGTCTGCACTGTCTTGCCAATTGTTCCGGAAACTGTATTAGAGGAAATAGGCCATGCAACAATAGCACCGGATACAAGAAAAGAAGCCATCGTTTCGGAAGATATGCAACCTGAGACGGATGAACCTATGGAAAGAAGAACCGAAAAACCGGATAAACCCAATTGTATTGAAACGACGCAACTGCTAAAAGAGAGGCTGCAAAGATACATAGATGAAAAAGAATATTGTCAAAAAGATGTTCCTTCCAGCATCGTAATAGAATCTTTCGGGATAAACCAGTCATTCTTCCGGCAATACATGAAAGACCATTACAAAATGGATTTCCGCCCGTGGCGCAAAGAACTTCGTTTGCGTGAAGCAGTCCGTCTGTTTGCCGAACACCCTGAATACAGTATTGACAAGGTCTGCGAAATGGTAGGCTACAATGACAGCGGCAATTTCAACCGTGATTTCAAAAAGATGACGGGAATGACGCCCAAGTGCTACTCCAATAAATCTGTTTAAGAAGAACTGTCTTTCGTTAGTTGAAAATTGTCTTCCGTTAATTATCGGTTGTTTTTCATCCGTTTTCTCCTTTTTGAGCATATAAAAATTGTTTTTCGTTCATTTGAACCAAAGACAATTGATTTTATTTGCCCTCAGTTTTTGCTATTTATACTTTTGTAAGGAACCGAAAGAAGGTTGTAAAGCTCACTGGCTGGCAGGTGCAGGAAGTGGTGGATATAACCAATCAAATGATAATTTTTAAATAGCAAATATCATGATGAAGACAAATTATCTGTTTATCGGCATGGCAGTCCTGATGATGGGCGCATGCAGCAACGATGAGAATGAACCGCAAGTGAATAACGGACGTATAGCCGTTTCCTTTGCCGGTGGAATCACGCTGACCCGCGCCACGACCGATGCGTGGGAGGCAAACGACGACATCGGCATCTATATGCTGGAACACGGGACAAAGACTGTGGCAGACGGTGCCGCCAACCGCAAGTATGTGACCACCGCCGGAGATGGGAAGTTTACGCCTGCCGGGGTAGAACAGACCATTTACTTTCCGTTGAGCGCGGATGAAAAAGTGGACTTCGTCGCTTACTACCCGCAAACCGGTCTGACAGGCGATATATATAAGGTAGACGTGAGCGACCAAAAGAACCCTGCCGGCATCGACCTGTTATGGAGCGACAACGCCGAGGGGAAGGATAATAACGCCACAACGGTCGATTTGAAGTTCTACCACCGCCTGAGCCGCGTGGAAGTGGAGTTTACTGCCGGTGAAGGCGTGAATGATGCGGAACTGGCAGGCATGAGTCTCACTCTGAGCAAACAACCGATGAAGGCAGACTTCAACGTGTTGCAGAACACGCTGTCCGTCGGACAGGATCTTGCCACCCTTACGTTGAACACAGCCGCCGATGGCAAGATTTCTTCCGCCATCATCCTGCCGCAAGAGGGTACAAGCGGGAGGATGATGGAGATAACCTTGATGGATAATACTGTATTGACATGGCCGATAGAAGCCGACCGAATCTTTGAACAGGGCAAGAATACGGTTTTCAACATTACGCTGAAACGTACACCTGTCGGTACGCACGTAGTGGTAAATGCTACCGTCCAGCCGTGGGGCACGCAAGGCATAGTGTCGGGCGATTTGGAAATATAATTTTAACAAGAAACAAAAGCTTATGAAAGTAACGAAACATCTATTTATCGCTTTCGTGCTGGCTGCACTGACACTGACGGCTTGCCACAACGATGATGAAAAACCAGGCTTCAATACCCTGCCCGAAGGCGCAGTACACATCACTGCCGACATAGAGGGAGTACAGACACGCGCGCCGCAGCTCGATGCAGATGGCGAAGGCTCGTTCGAGCCTACCGACGAATGGGGCATGTACACTTTTACGGGAGATGCCACATCTCCGGCATACAGTAACAAAAACATTGCTTACAAGGCCGACAACAGCAATCCGCTTTATTGGAAAGAACTCAGTGAGACGGAAACGGTGACTTTCTCCGCCTACTATCCGCACATCACGGAAGAGATTGCAGATCCTACAACATGTTTGTATGTACCCGAAGCGTGGAAATATAACAAGGACGACCTGCTCCACGCCACTGCCACAGCAAGTAAGGGTGAGACGGTGGCACTGACATTCAAACATCTGATGCATCGGCTTGTTGTCAAACTGATTGCCGGAGAGGGCATGATCGGTGCAGATTTGTCTTCTGCCTTGATAAACTCCGCAACAAAGGATAATGCGCCTACGATGTTTTCCGGCGTGGAGGTTAATTTGCTGACCGGTGCGGTGAACTATAGTAGCGCAACGGGCGCTGTCGCGTTTTCTAACGAGGGCAGTGGCTATGCCGACTGGAAAGTGGCACCTCAAGACTTGACCGCAGGTGCGGAATGGCTTAGGATAAAGGTTGGCGATGATACGTGGTACTATAATGTACCTGCCGACCTGAATACTGCCGAACCCGGTAACCAAACTCGTCTCGAAAGCGGCAAGCGGCTCACCCTTAGCCTTACGCTGAAAAAGAACCAACAAACGGGAAAGACCGAGGTGGAACTGACCACTTCCGAAATCTCCGGCTGGGGCGATGGCGGCACGATTACGGATGAAGTGACGATAGGCGGTGCCGCTTCCGGTGTCACTACCTACGAGGCCCTGCTCGCTGCCTTGAAGACGGGTGGCGCTTCGGCAGACGCTCCGACGCTTATCACGCTGGGCAGTGATATTACGATACCCGCAGGCGGTGACCTTTTCAACACTCCTTCCATGACCGACAGCGGCTATTTCAAAATAGACGGTGACGGACATACCCTGACTTGGGAGAAGGACAGTTACTATTTTCTCGGCAATGCCAATACCACAGCCAATGCCGTTTATATCGAATTTGCCAATATCAATTTGGTTCAGCAAGATTTGTACATGGGTGCCGTGATATGTATGTATAATGGCAAGATTACGCTGAGTGGGAATGTGACATTGAACGGGGGTGGTATGATTATGGCTGTTGGCAAGGAAGCAGCATTGGAATTAGGTGACGGCTGCGAATTGTCTTATGAGACAGGTAGTTCGCTCTGTGCATCCATCGTGAATGGCGCCACCCTCGTGCTGAACGGGGGAACGACCGCCGTCGGAGCTTACATAGAGCTAACCTGTAATCTTGCCTCGCTCGTTTCCTATCCCCTTATCTCCGTTTCGAAAGCCCTCACGGGTGATGTGCACCTCTATCTCGGTCTGCCCGGCGTAACCCCCATCGCCCAAGGAGTCGGTGGTTACCAACTGACGGAGACGGACTGCGATTGGCTGAAAGTGAATCCGGAGTCGGTGGTCAGTCTTTATGGAGAACAAACGAGGAAATATGGTGATAAGTTTGAACTTTATCTCGCTTCGGAGAATAGTCAAATCAAGTTGCGCAGAAAAAATCTTCCGTCCGGTATCTCCGGTAATATCGATATGACCGGCATGACTGCCGAGGAGGCAAAGGCTGCCATTGAGGATGCTCTTGATGCGGAGTTCACCGAACTCAAGTTGACGGGCGAACTTTCCAAGATAGGAATGGGTGGTAATTGGGGTACATTTGCCAATAACCCCCGAATCACGAAATGCGACCTCAGCGGAGTGACGGGTTGGGGAACACCGGCAACTTTGCCCGAGCGCGCTTTCCTGAATTGCACCGCCTTGCAGGAAGTGGTGCTTCCCAATGACGTGCAGGTAATCGGAGTGAATGCCTTTTACGGCTGTGCTTCGCTGACTGCGGTGAATCTTTTGCAGGTTACCCGGATTGAACAAGGAGCATTTCGGGGTTGCGCTTCACTGGAGGCGCTCACATTGGATAATGTGGCTGCAATAGGCTTGGAGGCTTTCTTTGGATGCGCGTCTTTACAGGCACTTGAACTGCCGAAGTGTACGAAATTCGCCAATTATATCGTAACGGGTTGCAGCAGTCTTACTCGGATAGAGGTTACTGCAGCCGGAAATATCGTTCACATAGAAGATGGTGACGATATAGAGCATTACGCTGTTTTTCACAATAGAACCCCCGTTCATTCCGGAGAGAACGCATTCAATCCCGCTAAGTGTGACCTTGTGCTGAATGCGGACAAACATCCCGATACCGGTGCGGCTCTCCCCAAAGCCACAGCCAACGGTGAATGGACGATGGGGGCCGATGCGCATTTCATGAAATGGAAAAGCATTACTTTTCGGCAGTAGTCCATGTGCCGACTTTCACCTCCGATCGGGAGAAGAACTCTTCCGATACGGTGGATGATGAACTTACCGGAGATAGTAGCGACGGTGGCGAGAATGAGAATCCGTTAGAATAAAAATAATAAAAAATATGAATATGAAGAATAAGATATCAAACATTCCGGTGTTCGTTTCCACTATCGGATTAGCGTGCCTTCTCCTGTTGGCAGGTTGCTCGCAGGACGATGTGCAAACTCCGGACGATGGCACGAAAGATGGCAATGTCATCCGCTTTACCTCCACCATCATCGACTTTATGAACAGCGACGCCGCCAATGACCCCGAAACACGTGCCACTATCAATCCGGACGGAACGGGCAGTTTCACCAACGGTGACCCAATAGGGCTTTGGACTTACATGGTCGACTTTCCCGACTTCATTATCAGTAACATGAGCGAGATGTACACCTTGACCAGTAATGGCAACACGTGGGATGGTTTCACTCCAACTTGGAACGAGTTGGGAGAGCCGACAGACGAACGGCGGCGTTTTTTCTCCGCCCACTATCCCCAGCCGGCATTGGGTAGTTCCGATAGTGAGTTTAAGTTCAGCGTTGCAACTGACCAAAGCACCATCGAAGCCTATGAAGCCTCCGACCTGCTGGAAGCCCAATCAAGATACTCGGAAAAGCCGCAGGACGGCACCGTAAATCTCTCTTTTTATCACGCGATGGCAAGAATCACGGTGAAGCTCGTGGGAGGAAACGGGGTATCTGCGGATGAGGTAAACCGGGCCACAATCATCCTTAAAAACATGCCTGTCCGTTGTGCAAAACAGTATTCCGGGGATACAGAGACAGACGTAACGTTACGCGATGACATTATCCCAAGAAAGTCGGACATCTCCGGTACAAACACATTCTATGCCCTTGTTCCCCCGCATTCGGTGGAAAATGGATTGGAAATTGAAATCACCGTTTCCGGCAAGGTGGTAAGCTATAAAACGATGGAATTGAAACATCTTGCCAGCGGTAATGAATACCTCATCACCCTTACGCTGACTAATAGCGGGGGAGGTGTAAGTGCCGACAGCGGTAGCGGCGATAACTACTCCCCCGGAGGAGGCATCGACTATTGAAGATAAATGAAGCATTTCATAGATATGAGAAAAATAAATATATTACTATTAGCAGGGGTTGTCATGTCGCTTGGGTCATGCAGCAAAGATGAAACGATCACCGGACAACCCGAAGGGAAAAGCGGTGCGCCGCAACTGGCAGCGACTGTGGAACAGCTTCCGGTCACCCGGTCGGGCGTAATAGAGAACAACGGCAACTATGCGGACGGTGAAAAATTCTATTGGAGCAACGGAGATGCTACCACCGTTCTTTTCCGAAATCCAAGTATGACGGATGCAACCCAGTACAAAAGAGTGGAATATGTGGCAAGCGTTGCAGGAGGTGTACAAAGCAATAACTGTACATTTCAGGCCACTCAGCCGGAAAGCCTCGATAATGGCACATACACGGCATACGGTCTTTATCCGACCTCGGCTTGGGAAGTCAGAGCCGACTACTACTCTTTCCTTGAAACAAATATTCCCACCTATCAAACACAGACACAGGCGAATTCTACACACTTGGGAGCCTATATGCTGATGAAAGCCCAAAGCGATGTAACAGTAGACGGCAGTACTCCTATAAAGCTCACCTACAACCATCTTGCTTCGGTAGTGCGCTTTGTCGTTTGGAATAATTCGGGCAACAATAATTTGAGACTGGAAAATATAATTGTAAAACTGAGTTCCGGCAAAGCGGTGTTCGCAACCAAAGCTAAATTGACTGATGTCGATGCTACTTCGTTGTCGGTTTCCGACTATATGAATGTGCCGGTTTTGACCTTACGGCTGACCGGCGATGCCCGGAATTTCTCGACCCAAGATGGGAAAAAACGGTGCGAAGGCTATATGGTTGTGTTGCCCACCGCTACAGATGCGTTTGAAGATTCTGATGATTTAATGTTTGAACTATCTTTCTCTGAAGGAAGCAATAACTATCTTGTTACCAAAACGTACCCCATCGGAACTTCCCTCCAGTTCCTTTCAAACGGAATAGAACAGGGCAAGAGTTATTATTTCCAATTGAAAGTGGAATCGGGTGATCTTAATGCAATAATTGGGACCTCCTACGCTGTTGGCGATTATTGGCCCGATAATACCAGTCCCGTAGGTATCGTTTTCTGGGTGAAGCCGGGTAGTCTTGGTACTCAGGGCAAAGTAGTGGGATTGGGAGAGACTTATGTCGCTAAATGGGGGTTAGATAATGATGAACAAGCAGCGGGAGTAGCTGGTATCCGTAGCGTTACGGACGGAGCGACAGCTACCAAGAGTATGATTGCCCAATATAAGAGCAGTGGCACATTCTCGGCAGATTACCCCGCCTTTCACTACATTTATAATACGATGAACAGTGGTAACGAAAATGGAGTTTGGTATTTGCCTGCCCGTGATGAACTGAAGATGCTTTATGCCGGATATAGCGGAAAGGTGTACGAGGAGATTACTGATTGGATATCGAACAAAATGCCGGGTTATGATTCGGAAAATTGCAAAATGGCTCGTGCCGCATTCAATTCCAGTCTTACAGCAAAAGGCGGAATGGCTTTTGGCAGTAGCGGCAATTCTGCCAATTGGTACTATTTGTCTTCATCGGAAGTAGTATCAACAAGATCTTACAGTTTTAATCTTGAAGATGGGCAGTATAGTATGGATGAGAAAAACATAGATGTCAATATCCGCTGGATAAGAGACTTTTAGCATCATAGTCAGGAACAGACAAAATCCAATATACCCTTTCATATAGAAATCACCGTGGGTGGTCAAACGGTTACCTATCCCACCCCTGAAGGGCTGACTGAGTTGGAAGGCGGAAAGGAACAGGTGGATTTGTTAGGCAATCTCATCCATAGTCAAATGCCTTATATGGGGGTTCTGTACGTTAGGTCAGATGTTTGTCGCCAGCTTTTTCCAGATTCCACCTCACAATGGACACCCTTGCTATTGGCTAAACGATTCCCGCTATTAGGGCTCGTTAGGAACTTACATCTATTAGAATAAGCTCATGCCGAGCATACCTAAGTAATCCTACTCCGCCAATTACCTGTTAGATTTGCCGAAGTGGAATTATTTATGGAATTCCGTTGTCTTTGCAAGAAGAATCCTTTTCTTGTTATCCCAAGCAATCTATTACGACTCCGCAGACACGGCTCTTTCATTTAAAGTAGAAGTAACGATATATTGCTCCTTACCCGATTCATTGCGAATCGGGTATTTCTTTTATTTTTTGTATGTCAGATAGTTATACTTTTATCAAAATCTATTTTTTTGTCATTTTTGGCGAAGAA
>ULRN01002859.1_pt1 | contig 76465 bp, 60 predicted proteins | sample 1955461 | NCBI WGS metagenome assembly ULRN01 (sample SAMEA4835683, study PRJEB28245) | human gut metagenome | biome: gut microbiome; material: fecal sample | place: Denmark | collected 2008 | reverse complement strand
AACACAATTAAGGGGATATGTACATTTTGACACACCCCCATACTCCTCTCCTTGGAGAAGATATACTGCAAGTACCCTAGGAGATATACTTCACCGTCCAAGTAAGTACTACTTCTCGTGATATCCTACTTAGTATATACAAGACTGTTGCCCACATTTAAAGTGAATGTATTTGTTGGATTCATGTTTTTTTGCGAAGTTTGTTGCCTGAAAAGTAAGCTTTGAGACATGAATATGAGAAATATTGTACTGTGTATATTATATTTGTTTTTGGTGCCGATGGGAGGGTTTGCCCAATCTGAGGTCGTTGTCTTGTATCCCGATACTGAAAATAAGGATTTGGATGAAGCAGTATATCAAAAAATCTTTTTGGCTGGCACGATCGATATGGGGAAAAGTGTGGATTGGCAGAAGGCTACCTGTGACTGGTTCCGGGCGCTTCCGGAGGGACGGTATCTCTTGTTCAATCCTCGTAGGGATAAAGGGTTGAGCGGGGAAATGTCCGATTTTGAGCATCAAGTGAATTGGGAACTGGAGCATCTGGAGAAAGCCGATCTGATTATCATGAACATTCTGGCGAGCAGCAAATCACCGATAACTTTATTGGAGATGGGGCTGTTTATGCGCTCCGGAAAGTTGCGGGTGATTTGCGAGCCCGGCTTTTACCGGTATGATAATGTGCGCTTAACCTGTGCGCGCTATGGCGTCCCATTGTATCAGAATATGGACGATTTTTTGAAAACCATGCGCTAATCTATTATTATTTGTTTAACTTTGTATAGTTTTAGGGACGGTGTGGAATCGATCCTAAGCGAGTATTGTCGAACAAAATGGAAAGAATATGAAAGGTATAGTTTTAGCCGGTGGATCGGGTACCCGCTTGTATCCGATCACTAAAGGAGTTTCCAAGCAACTTCTACCTATTTATGATAAGCCGATGATTTTTTATCCGGTATCCGTGCTCATGTTGGCGGGGATACGGGAGATTCTTATTATATCGACCCCTCAGGATTTGCCGGGCTTTCGTCGTTTACTGGGCGATGGCTCCGATTATGGCGTTCGTTTTGAATATGCCGAGCAGCCTTCGCCGGACGGATTGGCGCAAGCTTTCATCATTGGAGAGCGCTTTATCGGCGATGACTCCGTTTGCTTGGTACTTGGCGATAATATCTTTTACGGACAGAGCTTTACCCGTATGTTAAAAGAGGCCGTTGACAAGGCGGAGAACGAACAAAAAGCGACCGTGTTCGGTTACTACGTAAACGATCCGGAACGCTATGGCGTGGCCGAGTTCGATGCGGATGGGAACGTCCTCAGTATCGAGGAGAAACCGAAGGAACCGAAGTCGAATTACGCCGTGGTAGGATTGTATTTCTATCCGAACAAGGTGGTGGGCGTGGCCAAGAACATCAAGCCATCCGCCCGTGGAGAGCTGGAGATCACTACCGTGAACCAGTGGTTCTTGAAGGATGGGGAGTTGAAAGTGCAGCTATTGGGACGTGGATTCGCTTGGTTGGATACCGGGACTCACGACTCGTTGTCTGAGGCATCTACTTTCGTGGAGGTGATCGAGAAGAGACAGGGACTGAAGGTGGCTTGTCTGGAGGAGATCGCTTTCAAGCAAGGATGGATTGATGAGAAGCGACTTGAGCAAGTGGCTTTGCCGATGATTAAGAATCAGTACGGCCAGTATTTGATGAGGTTGATTAATAAATAGAAGTAGTTCAGAATACGAGATATCGATGGAAAAAGACAGTAAAATATTTGTTGCCGGTCACCGGGGCTTGGTAGGCTCCGCCATTCTGAATAATTTGCGTAGCAAAGGGTATACGAACTTCCTGCTTCGTACGCATGCGGAACTGGATCTGACGGATCAAGCCGCTGTGAACGAGTTTTTTGCCGCTGAACGGCCGGACTATGTGTTCTTGTCGGCGGCGCACGTCGGCGGTATCATGGCGAACAGTCTGTACCGTGCCGATTTTATCTACAATAATTTGATGATCCAGAATAATGTCATTCATGCCTCTTGGAAAAACAATGTAAAGAAATTATTATTCTTGGGAAGCACCTGCATCTATCCCCGTGAGGCTCCGCAGCCGATGCCGGAGGATTGCTTGCTGACATCTCCCTTGGAATATTCCAACGAGCCTTATGCGGTCGCCAAGATAGCGGGTATCAAGATGTGCGAGAGTTACAACCTGCAATACGGTACGAACTATATCGCCGTGATGCCTACGAACCTCTACGGGCCGAATGATAATTTCAATCTGGAGACCTCGCATGTGTTGCCAGCCATGATCCGTAAGATCCATCTGGCGAAATGCCTGCATATGGGAGATTGGGAGGCCTTGCGTAAGGATATGGACATTCGTCCGGTAGAGGGCGTGTCTGGGAAGGCCTCCGAGCCGGAGATACTCTCCGTATTGGATAAACAGGGTATCCGTCCGGGCGAGGTGGAACTGTGGGGAACCGGCAAGCCGCTTCGTGAGTTTTTATGGAGCGAGGAGATGGCCGATGCTTCTGTTTATATCATGGAACACGTGGATTTCGAGGATGTCCGCCAGAAGGAGGGCGAGGTCCGGAATACACATATTAATATAGGTACGGGTATCGAGCTTTCGATCCGTGAGGTCGCCGAACTGATCCGGCGAGAGATCGGGTTCGAGGGCGAGTTGAGGTTTAACTCGTCCAAGCCGGACGGTACGCTTCGTAAGCTGACGGATGTAAGCAAGTTGCATGCCTTGGGTTGGCACCATACGATCGAGATCGAGGAGGGCGTGAAGCGACTCTATGAATGGTACTTGGGAATTGAAAAATGAGAATTGAAAATTGAAAATTAGAGAAATGGGCAAAGTAGCGTTAATAACGGGTATTACGGGACAGGATGGGGCTTATCTTACTGAGTTCTTGATCAAGAAAGGATATACGGTACATGGCATCAAGCGTCGTTCTTCCATGTTCAATACGGATCGTATCGATCATTTGTATCAAGACCCGCATGTGGAAAACCGTAATTTGATTCTGCATTATGGCGATTTAACGGATAGTTTGAATCTTACACGTATCATTGGCGAGGTTCAACCGGACGAGATCTATAATCTGGCCGCCATGAGCCATGTAAAAGTAAGTTTCGACACTCCCGAATATACGGCGAATGCGGATGGTTTGGGCGTATTGCGTATCCTAGAGGCGGTCCGCTTGCTGAACTTGATCCCGAAGACACGTATTTATCAGGCATCTACATCTGAGTTGTATGGCTTGGTGCAAGAGGTGCCGCAGAGGGAGACTACTCCTTTCTATCCGAGAAGCCCTTATGCCGTAGCGAAACTATACGGTTACTGGATTACGGTGAATTACAGGGAAGCCTATCATATGCACGCTTCCAATGGCATCTTGTTTAATCACGAGTCTCCATTAAGGGGAGAGACATTCGTGACCCGTAAGGTAACCCGGGCGGTTTCACGTATCGTTTTGGGTATGCAAAAAAAGGTTTATATGGGTAATCTTTCCTCCAAACGGGATTGGGGACACGCAAAAGATTACGTGCGTGCCATGTACGCTATTTTGCAACAAGATGAACCCTCGGATTATGTCATAGCTACCGGGATTACTACCACGATTCGGGACTTTATCCGTATGGCTTTTGAGGAAATTGGCGTGGGAATCCGCTTTAAAGGAGAAGGGATAGACGAGGTCGCTATCTTAGAGTCGATAGACGAGGGATTGTTCGTCAAGAAGGTTGGTGATGCCTATCTGGAAAACTTTAAGAAACGTGTGGGTGAGGAAGTTGTAGGAGTAGATCCGCAGTATTTCCGCCCTACGGAAGTAGAGTTGCTGATCGGTGACGCAACGAAGGCACGTACTCGTTTAGGGTGGGAACCGGAGTATTCATTAGCGGCTTTAATTGAGGATATGATGAAGAACGATATAAAACTAATGAAGAAGGAGTCTTATCTGAAAGAGGGGGGCTATAAAATTTTGAACTATTTCGAGTGAGTTCAAAACAATTTGAAGATTTTATTTGTTGTAATTACAAAAAGAGTTAATTTTGTGCCAATTTTAAGATATTAGGTAATTGATTGTTTAATTAAAATGTTGAAAATATGAAGACTAAGGTTTTACTTTTAGCTTTGTTATCAGGTTTTGTATTCTCAGTGGCAGCACAGGAATATCAACCGCAGGTGGGGTTCAGCAATGAGGCTGGTTATAAGACTAATTTCAAGAAGAATAAAGCTCGCGACAATTGGTTTATTTCAATTGCGGGTGGAGCCAGCGTATTGTTAGGAGACCAAAATGGAGAGGCTGATTTCAAGAATCGTTTAAACTTCGCTCCACAAGTATCTTTTGGTAAGTGGTTTAATCCGTATTTAGGATTCCGTACCCAGTTAAATGGTGGTATTATCCACGGTTTTGAAGGTGATGGCGCACAGTTTATGCAACATAATAAATATGTAGCCGCTCACGTAGACTTGTTGTGGGATGTTACTAACTTCTGGGCTCCTTACAGAGAATCTAAAGTGTTCCGCTTGATTCCTTGGGTCGGTTTTGGTTATGCGCAGCGTTTCAAGACTACAGAGTCTTATGATCGTCCAAGAACGGAGTCTCCTACGTTGAACGCTGGTATCTTAACCGCTTTCCGTTTGAGCAAACGTGTTGATTTGAACGTTGAGATCCAAGGTTCTTTGTTGAACGAGCAGTTTAACCGCGTCGAGATGAATCACCTGACAGATGGTATCGTTCAGTTGAGCGCTGGTTTGACATTCAAATTGGGTAAGACAGACTTCGAGGTATTGGAGCCGATGGATTACGCTTTGTTGAACGACTTGAACGGCCAGATCAACTCTTTGCGTGCTGCTAACGATGAGTTGAGCAAACGTCCGGTTTCTTGCCCTGAGTGCCAAGAGACAGTTACTGAAGTTGTAAATAACTACGTTGACAATGTGGTTTACTTCCGCATCAACAGCGCTAAGATCGACAAGAACCAGCAGATCAATATCTATAACACAGCTGAGTTCATGAAGAACAACAACGCTCCGATCAAGGTAGTTGGTTACGCTGACAAGAAGACGGGTACTTCTGATTATAACATGGGTCTTTCTGAGAAACGTGCTAGAGCGGTCGCTAAGGAACTTATCGATAAATACGGTATCTCTTCTAGCCAGATCACTATCGAGTGGAGAGGTTCGGACGAACAACCTTATGGCGAAAATAGCTGGAACCGTGTAGTAATTATGAGCGCTAATAATTAATTTACGAATTAATACTTTAAAAAGGCCGTACTTCTAAGTGCGGCCTTTTTTTTGCGCCGAAAAATACTTACTTTTGTGAGAATTTATCGAATTGCTATGATATTGAACAAAAAACATGGTTATTTAATCCAATGGCTGATTGGTGTAGGAGATTTGATCGTATTGAATCTTTTGTTTATGGCCGTTTTTCATCTGCTTGGCCCGAAATACACGGAAGCGATATCCTATAATTTGAGAGAGGTTATTCTGTTATTGAACTTCTGTTATTTCTTCTCTTTATATTTTATCCCGATTCAATTGCATCAGGCGGTCGTGTTTATCGACAAGATCGTGCAACGGGCGTTCGGATTGGTTACCGTACTTATCTTCTTGTTCGCTACTTGCTTGATCTTCTTGAATGTGGGAGATGTTCTGGCAACCTTCCTCTTGGTCTATTACGGGGTTTCTATCATCTTGTTTTCGCTTTGGCGGGTTTTGGTGCGCCTATCTTTAAAGTTGTACAGGCGAAAAGGCTATAACTTTAAGAAGGTGGTGATTGTGGGGGCCGGAAAGAATGGTATGGAGCTTTACCAAGTCATGAAAGATGATTTGAGCTATGGGTTTAGCGTAAAGGGATTCTTTGATGACAATGACTCGTTGAAAGACGTTTTACCTAATTACTTGGGCAAGACGAGCGAGGTGGAAGCGTATGTGCTGGAGCATGATATCGATGAGATTTATTGTACCTTGCCGGGTACGAACAACGGAAAGATCGTACGGCTTCTGAATTTCGCCGAGAAGAAGATGGTGCGCTTCTATATCGTGCCCGAGTTTTACCGGGATGTAAAGAAGAGTATGGTGATGGAGGTGATGGAATCGATCCCATTGCTGACGATTCGTCGGGAGCCTTTGCAATCCGCTTATAACCGGTTCTTGAAACGGACGTTCGATATATTTTTCTCTTTGGTGATTTTGCTCACGATTTATCCGATCCTGTACATCGTGGTCGGTATAATGATCAAGTTAAGCTCACCCGGCCCGATTTTGTTTAAGCAGAAACGTACGGGATTGTATGGGCATGACTTTGAATGTTTTAAATTTCGTACGATGAAGGTGAACGCGCAGGCCGATACCTTGCAGGCCGTCAAGGATGATCCCCGGAAGACCCGGATCGGCGATTTCTTGCGCCGGACGAATCTGGATGAGTTCCCTCAGTTCGTGAACGTCTTGCTGGGCGATATGTCCGTGGTAGGCCCTCGTCCGCATATGTTGAAGCATACCGAGCAGTACTCGGCGTTGATCGATAAGTATATGGTGCGGCATTTGGTGAAACCGGGAGTAACGGGATGGGCGCAAGTCACCGGTTACCGGGGTGAGACCAAGACGCTGGAGCAGATGGAAGGACGTGTGAAGAGAGATGTGTGGTATATAGAGAATTGGACGTTTTTCCTTGATTTAAAGATTATTGTGGTTACGGTACTGAATATGTTCAAGGGAGAGAAGAATGCGTATTAATCCGATTTGTTGCACACTTTTTGCGGATTTGTGTAATCTGTATTTATATTTATGCTATATTCGCGCTCGATGGGAAGAATAATTGCAATAGATTACGGCCGGAAACGTACGGGGATAGCCGCTACGGATATTTTACAAATGATCGCTAACGGCGTGGCGACAGTCCCAAGTGGAGAGGTTGTGAAATACCTGTCGGATTACATATCACGGGAACCGGTGGATTTATTTGTGGTCGGGCTTCCGAAGCAAATGAACAATGAGCCTTCTGAGAACATGAAGTATGTGGAGGCGTTCGTGACCCATCTGAAAAGGACGATACCAAGTATCCCGGTAACTTATTACGACGAGCGGTTCACGTCGGTCTTAGCTCATAAGGCCATGTTGGAAGGCGGTTTAAAGAAAAAGAAACGGCAAGATAAAGGACTGGTCGATGAGATTAGCGCCGTTATTATTTTGCAAACTTATTTAGAAAGTAAAAAATATCAGTTATAACTTATGATTTTACCCGTATTTTTATATGGTCAGCCCGTACTAAGAGAAGAGGCTGAGGATGTACCTAAAGATTATCCCGACTTGAAACAGTTGGTTGCCAATATGTTTGAAACGATGTATAATGCCGATGGGGTAGGACTTGCCGCTCCTCAGGTGGGCTTGTCTATCCGTTTGGTGGTTATAGACGGTGATGTGATGGGAGATGACTTCCCTGAATGCAAGGGTTTCAAGCGTGCGTTGATTAATCCCGAGTTTTTGGAACGTAGCGAGGAGGAAATAGCTATGGAGGAAGGCTGCTTGAGCCTGCCGGGTATACACGAGAAAGTGTCTCGCTCGAAAACGGTTCGTGTGAGATATTGGGATGAGAATTGGGAGGAGCACGAGGAAGTGGTGGAAGGTTTCGCAGCCCGTATCGTGCAGCATGAGTGCGAGCATCTGACGGGGCATGTCTTTATCGACAATGTCTCCGCTATTCGCCGCCAATTGAACAAAGGCAAATTAAATAGTATTATTAAAGGGACGGTTCGTTGCTCTTACCGGGCAAAAGCCGTTGGTAAATAATAAATCTATAAATAATCAATATGACAGATTTAAGTAAAAACATTGAGGCCCTCAGGGAAAAGAAAGCCGTTATCGAGATGGGCGGTGGTGAGGCTGCTATCGAAAAGCAAGTGGCGATGGGTAAGCTTACTGCCCGGGAGCGTATCTTGGCTTTGTTGGATAAGAACTCTTTCCATGAGTATGACATGTTCGTGAAACACGATGGCCGTGATTTCGGTATGGAGAAGAAGATTCTGCCGGGTGATGGTGTGGTTACCGGTACGGGTACGATCTTTGGTGCCCCGGTTTGCATCTATGCGCAGGACTTTACGGTTGCCGGTGGTTCGTTAGGTTTGCAACATGCTCGTAAGATCACCAAGATCATGGACCATGCGTTGAAGATGAAATGTCCGATCATCGGAATCAATGACTCGGGTGGCGCGCGTATCCAAGAAGGTGTTGGTGCTTTGGCTGGTTATGGTGAAATATTCTATCGCAATACGATCGCCTCGGGCGTGATCCCTCAGATTTCTTTGATCCTCGGTCCTTGTGCCGGTGGTGCCGTTTATTCTCCGGCGTTGACGGACTTCGTGTTTGTGGTTGAGAACATCTCTAAGATGTTTATCACGGGACCGAACGTTATCAAGACCGTGCTGGGTGAGGATATCTCTATGGAAGACCTTGGTGGCGCACGTGTTCATGCGGAGACTACAGGTAACGCTCATTTCTATGCCTTGAGCGAGCAAGAATGTTTCGATCAGGTGAAACGTTTGGTTAGCTTCATCCCTTGGAATAATCAGGAGCGTGCGAAAGTGGTTGAGCCGAAAGAGCCGTCCGCTATGCTGAATATCGAGCAAGTAGTTCCGGCGGACCCGAAACAACCGTATGATGTGCGAGACGTTATCAGATGTATCGTCGATGACTCGGACTTCTTGGAGATTCAAGAGTTGTGGGCCGCTAATATTGTGATCGGTTTTGGCCGTATGGCAGGAGAAACGGTAGGTTTCGTTGCCAATCAACCGATGGTTCTGGCTGGCGTGCTTGATTGTGATAGCGCTGACAAGGCCGCTCGTTTCATCCGTTTCTGCGACTCATTCAATATTCCTATCATCACGTTGGAGGATATGCCGGGTTATCTGCCGGGCGTAGATCAAGAGCATGCGGGTGTGATTCGTCATGGGGCTAAGGTTTTGTATGCGTATTCGGAAGCTACTGTTCCTAAGATCACGGTTATCTTGCGCAAGGCGTACGGCGGAGGTTATATAGCTATGAACTCCCGTCACTTGGGCGCTGATTTCATGTTCGCTTGGCCGAGCGCGGAGATCGCTGTTATGGGTCCGGAAGGCGCAGCTAACATCATATTCCGTAAGGAGATCATGGAGGCGGAAGACCAGAACGCTATGCGTCAGGAGAAGGTGAAAGAATATATCGAGAAATTCGCGAACCCGTACGTGGCGGCTTCCAAGGGATTTATCGATTCTGTGATCGAACCGAAAGAAACCCGTTCATTATTGCTACACGCACTGAAGCTTTCCATTCTAAAAGAGGAATACAGACCGGCCAAGAAGCACGGTTTGCCTCCGTTCTAAATTGATGAGAGTATGGAAAAGAAACACCAGCAAGAAGAATATGTAGACTTTGTGGTGACGGCACGTAAATATAAGACGCTGCTGACAGCGAAGTATAAGAACCGACCGATGTGGCATAAGCCGTCGGCTGGTGACGTGGTTTCTCATCTTCCCGGAACGATTATCAAGATTATGGTAGAGGAAGGACAGGCTGTGGAGGCCGGGCAACTTCTGCTAATCCATGAGGCGATGAAAATGCAGAACCGGGTGGTCGCTCCCATATCGGGAGTCGTTGTCGAGCTCAATGTAAAAGAGGGCGATAAGATAACGAAGAATCATTTAATGGTAAAAATAGAGTCTAAGTAAGATAATTTACTTATTTTTGCCTCTCAATCATTTTTAATAGGATGAAGAAGGCAACACTCTTTTTGATATTACAGATATTTACGATTTCGCTTTTTGCGCAGATTAATACGGACCGTGTATTGGCCATTGGCAGGAACGCCCTTTATTTTGAGGATTATGTTCTTTCCATTCAGTACTTCAATCAGGTTATCAAATCCAAACCTTGGTTGGCGGAACCCTATTTTTACCGTGCGGTGGCGAAGATAAATCTGGACGATTTTAAGGGGGCCGAGGAAGACTGTACTTTATGTCTTCAGCGGAACCCTTTTTTAACGCAAGCGTATTACGCTCGCGGCATCGCCCGTCAAAGTCAGGAGAAATACGACGAGGCGATCGACGATTACCAGAAAGGACTTGAGTTCAAACCCGAGGACCGCCAGATGCTGGTGAATATGGCGGTGGCTTTTATCCAGAAAAAAGACTACAACGGGGCGGAGAAGACATTCGATGATTTAATGACCGCCCATCCGAAATATTCCATGAATTATATGACACGGGGTGCTATGTATCTGGAGAAAGGGGATACGTTGAAAGCCTTGGCCGATTATAATAAGGCGATCGAGATGGATCCTTATTATGCGCCGGCGTATGGCAATCGTGCGATCCTTCATTATCAAATGGATGATTATAAGGACGCTTTGGCCGATTTGAACGAGGCTCTACGTCTGGATACCCGTGAGAGCGGATATTATATTAACCGGGGGCTAGTTCGTTATCAGATGAATGACTTGAGAGGTGCGATGGCCGATTACGATCAGGTGATCAGCATGGATAGCCGGAACTTGATCGCACGGTTCAACCGAGGTTTGCTTCGATTCCAAGTCGGGGATAATAACCGGGCTATCGAGGACTTCGATGTCGTTATCCAGCAAGAGCCAGATAACTATATGGCTTATTACAACCGTGCGTTGCTCCGTTTCGAGACGGGCGACTACCGGGGGGCCGTGCAGGATTACGACGTGGTCTTGAAGCAATATCCTACTTTCCTGCCAGGCTTTGTGAGCCGTTCGGAAGCAAAGCGTAAGCTGGGGGATAACGTGGGGGCAGACCGTGATTATTGGGCAGCCATAAAGATGGAGGAGCAGGCCAAGAACGGACAGCTCCCGAAGACATCGTCTTCTGGCTCCAATACAGCGGTGAACGGAGATGCCAAGACGGACGATTCGGAGGAGAATACTCGTGAGCAATCCGATAAGAATATCAATAAGTTCAACCGCTTGGTGGTATACGATAAGGAGCAGGAGCGTAAAAGTAAATACCAAAGTGAGGTCCGTGGGCGTGTACAAGACCGGAATGTCCATGTGGATCTGGAACCCCAGTTTGTCTTGACCTATTACGAGAAGGCGGATCCCGTAAAGAAACTTGTTTATTACGACAAGATGGTGGAGGATTACAATGGCCAGATGGTCTTGAAGCGTAAATTGCGTATCACGAACGAGGAGGCCGCTTTGACTGAGGACCAAATCGCCGTGCATTTCGCCTCCATCGACGAGTATTCGGCGGAGATCGAGCGTGATCCGAACAACGCTAACGCTTATTTTGGCCGTGCGATGGACTTCATGTTGGTGCAGGATTTCTCGGAGGCGATCAAGAATTTCTCGGAAGCGATCGAGCGAGACCCGTCGTTCACGATGGCTTATTTCAATCGTGCCGTGGAACGTTATAAGCAATTGATGTACACCCAATCCCAGCAGACTAGCAAGGATACGTATGACTTGAGTGGCTCGGGAATGAACTTGAATATTGGTAAGTCCGCACAGTCGCAGGTAAACGCCAACACCTCGGTGGACCTCCGGAGCGCTATGCTGAAGGATAATAAGCGAGCCTATGAGCATGAGCAGATCATGAGGGATTACGATATGGTGATCAAGCTGAACCCGGGTTTTGTGTACGCTTACTTTAATCGTGCGAATCTGCGTTGCGCCCAGCGTGATTTCCGTGCCGCTATCGTTGATTACAACGAGGCGATCGAGCGGGACCCGGAATTTGCCGAGGCTTACTACAACCGTGGGTTAGCCCGTCTATCGCAAGGTGACGTGAACCGGGGCATCGCCGACTTGAGCAAGGCAGGGGAATTGGGTATCTACAACGCCTATAGTATCATCAAGCGAATGACAAGCCGGTGATAACGCAAATTATTCGAGTTAAATGTTTCGCTGATAGAAAAGAAATATTAACTTTGTGGGCTGAATATAAAGAATTTTAGAGAATAGAATATGATAAAGATTACATTTCCGGACAATTCCGTAAGAGAATATGCAAAGGGAACGACTGCTATGCAGATAGCGGAAAGCATTAGTTCTCGTTTGGCACAGGAAGTCCTAGCCGCAAGCGTGAATGGGGAGGTTTGGGACTTAAACCGTCCTATCAACGACGACGCTACGGTGAAACTTTTGAAGTGGGAAGACGAGGAAGGTAAACATGCGTTCTGGCATTCCAGCGCTCACCTTATGGCAGAGGCTTTGCAGGAATTATATCCGGGTATTAAATTCGGTATCGGTCCGGCGATCGAGAACGGTTTCTATTATGACGTGGATCCGGGCGAGGCCGTGATCAAAGAGGGTGATTTCGCTGCTATCGAGGCTAAGATGCTTGAGCTGGTAGCCAAGAAAGAAGAGATCAAACGTCAGGACATTACCAAGGCGGATGCCATGAAGATGTTCGGCGATCGAGGTGAAGAGTATAAAACAGAGCTTATCAGTGAGTTGGAAGACGGTACGATCACTACCTATACACAGGGTTCTTTTACGGACTTGTGTAGAGGGCCGCACTTACCGAATACCTCTTATCTGAAAGCTGTCAAGATATTGAGCGTAGCCGGCGCTTATTGGCGTGGCGATGAGAAACGCAAGCAATTGGTTCGTTTGTATGGTATCACTTTCCCGAAAAAGAAGATGTTGGATGAGTATCTGACATTATTGGAGGAGGCCAAGAAACGTGACCACCGTAAGATCGGTAAGGAGATGGACTTGTTCATGTTCTCCGATACGGTAGGTAAGGGCTTACCGATGTGGTTGCCGAAAGGTACCGCCTTGCGTTTGCGTCTGCAAGAGTTCTTGCGTCGTATCCAAGCTCGTTATAATTATCAAGAGGTAATGTGTCCGCCGATCGGTAATAAATTATTGTATATTACCTCCGGCCACTACGCTAAATACGGAAAGGATTCTTTCCAACCGATCCATACACCTGAGGAGGGTGAGGAATACTTCTTGAAACCGATGAACTGTCCTCATCACTGTATGATCTATAAAAACTCTCCTCGTTCGTATAAGGACCTGCCGTTGCGTCTCGCTGAGTTCGGTACGGTTTGTCGGTATGAGCAGAGCGGAGAGTTGCACGGATTGACACGTGTACGTAGCTTTACGCAGGATGATGCTCATATTTTCTGCCGCCCCGATCAGGTAAAGCAGGAATTCTTGAACGTAATGGACATCATCTCGATCGTATTCAAGACGATGAATTTTGAGAACTTCGAGGCTCAGATCTCCTTGCGTGACAAGGTGAACCGTGAGAAATATATCGGTAGCGACGAGAATTGGGAGAAGGCTGAGCAAGCGATTGTAGAGGCTTGTGAGGAAAAAGGCTTGAAAGCTAAGATCGAATATGGAGAGGCCGCTTTCTACGGTCCGAAACTCGACTTCATGGTGAAAGACGCTATCGGTCGCCGTTGGCAGTTAGGTACGATTCAAGTAGACTATAACTTACCGGAACGTTTCCAATTGGAATATACGGGTGCCGACAACCAGAAGCACCGTCCGGTTATGATCCACCGTGCGCCGTTCGGTTCCATGGAACGGTTCGTTGCCGTATTGATCGAGCACACCGCCGGAAAGTTCCCGTTGTGGTTGACTCCGGAGCAGGTATGTATCATGCCGATCAGCGAGAAGTTTAATGATTACGCTTGGCAAATCGCACGTGAGTTGGGTAATCAGGAAATCCGTGCTATCGTAGATGACCGAAATGAGAAGATCGGTCGTAAAATTCGTGACAATGAGTTGAAAAGAATCCCTTATATGCTCATCGTTGGAGAAAAAGAAGCAGAAAATGGTGAAGTTTCTGTAAGAAAACAGGGCGAAGGTGATAAAGGTTCGATGAAAATTGCTACCTTTGCAGCGCTTTTGAATGGCGAGGTAGAGGAAATGATGAATCGCTGGCAAAAAAGTAATGATTAAATAACTAATAACGAGGAGAATAAATCTTTTTGAATGAAGAATGACAATCTGAAAGAACAGTATAGAATCAACGAACGTATTCGTGTTCGTGAAGTTCGTTTAGTAGGTGACAATATTGAGACGGGTGTTTATCCGATCGCTCAAGCGCTGAAAATAGCGGAAGAGCAGGGGATGGATCTAGTCGAGATTTCACCAAATGCTGCGCCCCCCGTTTGTAGAGTAATCGACTACCAGAAATTCCTCTATCAGCAAAAAAAGCGTCAGAAAGAGCAAAAAGCGAAATCTGTGAAAGTGGTCGTGAAGGAGATTCGTTTCGGGCCTCAGACAGATGATCATGATTACAATTTTAAATTGAAGCACGCTAAGGGATTTTTGGAGGAAGGTTCGAAGGTCAAAGCCTACGTGTTCTTTAAAGGCCGTTCTATCCTTTTCAAGGAACAGGGAGAAGTCCTGCTGCTTCGTTTTGCCAACGATTTGGAGGATTATGGAAAAGTAGAGCAGTTGCCGGTATTGGAGGGAAAACGTATGATTATCATGCTTACTCCGAAGAAAGCGGGCTCTGGTTCAGCCCCGGTTGCGGCCGCAGCTCCGAAAGTTGTAAAGAAAGTGATCACGACACCTAAGCCTAAAAGCGAGGGTGATAAGAAAACAGAAGAATAAAATCCGTCCCTGATAGAAGGGAGGTTAAGTTTAATAATTAAAATATAATTGGAAAATGCCTAAGATGAAGACTAATTCCGGTGCCAAAAAGAGGTTCGCCCTTACCGGATCAGGAAAGATCAAAAGAAAACACGCTTTTAAAAGTCATATCTTAACAAAGAAGACTAAGAAGCAAAAGAGAAATCTTACTCACACGGGTTTGGTAGCTAGTGTTGACGTAAGCAACGTAAAGCAGATGCTTTGCATGAAGTAATCTTTATTCATTAAGCGAGTTTTATAACGATTTTTATTAACCGAATGCATTTAGCAATCAAGTTCATCCTAAGAGATGACGCTAACATTCAAAACAGATTAGAATTATGCCTAGATCAGTAAATCATGTTGCTTCAAGAGCAAAAAGAAAACGGATTTTAAAACTAACCCGTGGTTATTATGGTGCACGTAAGAACGTTTGGACCGTAGCGAAGAATACATGGGAAAAAGGTTTGACTTATGCTTTCCGCGACCGTCGTAACAAGAAACGTAATTTCCGTGCTTTGTGGATTCAGCGTATCAACGCTGCCGCTCGTATGGAAGGTTTGTCTTACTCTCGCCTAATGGGTGCTTTGCACGCTGCTGGTATCGAGATCAACCGTAAGGTTTTGGCAGACTTGGCCGTTAATCATCCGGAAGCGTTCAAAGCTATCGTAGCTAAAGTGAAATAAGATTTTTGCTATATAGTTATAAAGAGTCTCCTCAAAAAGGAGGCTCTTTTTTTGTTGTTTTTGTTTGGTTATGTCGATACGATTACATATCTTTGTAACAAGAAAAAGATAAACAAAGAATGAGTTAAGCCGCACTTGTTCGATTGGGAAACTCATCAGTTTATTTAAATTCCGAGACATAGCTCTTGTCGCTAATGGCGGGCCGCGCCTTTCGGGGTATGCTTAGCACGGCGGATTACAAAGGTGGCAAAGCACTCAAATCCTGTCATACGGAGTTTGTTCATATCTACAGTGCGGCTTTTTCAAATAGGGAAGAGGATCTTTAATCAGATTCTCTTCTTTTTTTATGCGGTTTATGCTGGTAGTCTCGTTGGCTCATATAAGTAGTCTCGTAAAGGCAAGGTAAATTATTTTGAAAATAAATTAGGTTTTATAGTTGGTAATCCAAAAAGAATGCTTTCCTTTGTATCAACAAACAAAAGATAGTTTGTCTTGCTCTTTATCTTCGAGTTTCTATTCTCAGTAATGATAATATATTCTTCTAGAAATCGATCTTCACTAACATCACTTGTTTTATTATTAATTTATTTTTAATTTTTTTCGTATGAATATTTACATTGGAAACTTGAGTTATCGAGTAAGAGAGTCTGATTTGCAACAAGTATTAGAAGAGTATGGTGTTGTTGATTCAGTAAAGTTAATTGTTGATCGTGATACTAGACGTTCTAAGGGTTTTGCTTTCGCTGAAATGCCTAACGTAGCCGAGGCTCAAAAAGCTATCGAGGAATTAAACCAAGCTGAGTACGAAGGTCGTCAGATGGTTGTAAAAGAAGCAATTCCTAGACATTAATTTTAGAAGATATACATTTTAAAATAACTCTGAAGCGGGGAGACGATAGTCTTTCCGCTTTTTTGATATTGTCCATTATTGTCGTATATTTACGCACCAAGAATAACACAACTAAAAAATAAGTATTATGACGTTGCCAAAACGGTCTTACATGAAAGTAACCGGACTTGCTCTCGCTTGTTCCTCGCTACTTTTTTCCTGTGCTCCCAAGGAGGTTCCGCAGGTGAATTTAATCCCTAAGCCGGCCCATATCGAGGTGACTGGCGGTTATTTCAAAGTAGATAGTAATCTCATATTCGGGAATGATCAATCGGGTACGATCCGTTACGTGGTCGATGAGTCTTTCAATGGCGGAAATCCGGAGGGATATGCGTTGAACGTGACCAAGAAGGGGATCGAGTTGAGAGCCGCCTCTAAATCCGGATTGTTTTACGGGGAACAAACGTTGCGCCAGCTGTATACGTCGAAAGGGATTCCTTGCGTATCGATCCAAGACAATCCCCGTTTCCCGTATCGTGGCTTGCATCTGGATGTCTCTCGTCATTTCTTCCCGAAAAAGGAGGTGATGAAGTTATTGAACGTCATGTCTTATTATAAATTGAATACGCTTCATATGCATTTGACGGATGCCGGTGGTTGGCGTATCCAGATGGATAAATATCCGAAACTGACTACGGACGTGGCTTTCCGTACGGAATCCGATTGGCAGAAATGGTGGGATGGAAAGGATCGCAAGTATCTGCCGGAAGGAACTTCGGGGGCATATGGCGGTTATTTTACGAAAGAAGATATCCGTGAGATCGTGGATTACGCTACGGCCCGGCATATTAATATAATACCGGAAATCGAATTCCCGGGGCATTCGGACGAGGTGTTCGTGGCGTACCCGGAGTTGAGTTGTGCCGGCAAACCTTATACGACGGGTGATTTCTGCATCGGCAACGAGAAATCGTTTACGTTCATGGAGGATGTATTGTCCGAGGTGATCGAGTTGTTCCCTTCCGAATATATCCATATCGGGGGAGACGAGGCCGGGAAGGGAGCTTGGAAGACCTGCCCGAAATGTCAAGGCTTGATGCGCCGGAACGGGATGAAGGACGTGGATGAGTTGCAGAGCTATATGATTCATCGTGCCGAGGAATTCCTGATTTCCAAAGGCCGCAAATTGATCGGTTGGGATGAGATTCTGGAAGGGGGCTTGGCTCCGGAGGCTACCGTCATGTCTTGGCGGGGCGAGGAAGGGGGAATCAAGTCCGCCCGCATGGGACACGACGTGGTCATGACACCGGGTGGTTATATGTATTTCGATTTCTATCAAGCCGATCCGAAGACACAGCCGTATGCCATCGGCGGTTATACGCCGATCAAGCGGGCGTACAGTTATAATCCAGTACCTGTGGATTCGTTGACTGCCGAGGAAAGTAAGCATATCCTAGGGGTACAGGCGAATACATGGACGGAGTATATCAAGGATGAGAAGCATCTGGAGTATATGATGTTCCCTCGTGCCTTGGCGGTCGCCGAGATCGGATGGACTCCGCAAGAGGAGCGTAGCTGGGAGGATTTTAAGCCTCGTATGAACGCGAATATCCCGGTTCTGCAACGGATGGGTATCAATACGTTCACGCTCTCGGACGAGATCGAGACCACGATGGAGGTAGATACCTTGCGGCGAGAGATCAAGGTCATGTTGGATGCGGAGAAATATCCGGCGGAGATACGTTACACGACAGACGGCTCTATTCCCGCCGCCTCTTCCCGGGTCTATAACGGCCCGATCGTGGTGAAAGACTCCGCTGATATCAAGGCCGCTATCTTCCGTGACGGGCAGCTTCAAGGAACGCCTACCGAGAAGAAGGTGGATTATCACCGGGGTATCAATAAGCCTATACATTATAATAGTAAGCTGTATAGCGGTTATATGGCGGGTGGCATGAACGCCTTGCTGGACGGCTACAGGGGAGGCTTGACTTATCTGGACGGTCGTTGGCAGGGTTATTTGAATGACTTGGATTGCGTGGTGGACATGGGCGAGGTGACGGATATCCATAAGGTATCGTCCCGCTTTATGCAATTGATCGGCCCGGGCGTGTACCAACCGGGAGAGGTGGAGTTGCTGACATCGGAAGACGGGGAGAGCTATATCTCGCAGGGAGTTATCCCTACTACGATATCCAATACGGATAAAGACCTGTCTTTTCAGGAATATACGTTTAACGGCGATTGGAAAGCCCGTTATATCTGTATCAAGGCAAAAGAGGCAAATAAGGGTTTCATCTTCACGGATGAGATCGTGATCTGGTAAGTATGAATCAATTAATTATCAACTAAAATACATTTATCAAATGAAGAAACAGTTAATGACCTTCCTGTTGTGTGGCAGTCTGTTCGCTACGGCGCAGCAACCGGTAGATTATGTGAACCCCTTCATCGGTACGAGCAATTACGGTACGACGAATCCCGGCGCGGTTTGTCCGCAGGGTATGATGAGCGTGGTTCCTTTCAACGTCATGGGGTCGGAGAAGAACCGTTTTGACAAGGATAGTCAATGGTGGTCTACTCCTTACTCGGCAGACAATAAATTCTTTACGGGATTCGCCCACGGCAGCTTGAGCGGCGTGGGATGCCCGGAGCTGGGAGGTTTGCTATTGATGCCGACGACGGGCGAGTTGAACGTGGACTATAAGGCTTACGGCAGTGAGTACAAGGACGAGGTGGCTCACCCCGGTTATTATAGCAATACCTTGACCAAGTATAATATCAAGGCGGAGGCTACTGCCAGCATGCGTACGGGCTTGAGCCGTTTTACCTTCCCGAAAGGGGAGAGCCATATCCTCTTGAACCTAGGCGAGGGCTTGACGAACGAGACCGGTGCTACGGTACGTATCGTGAATGATACGGAGATCGAGGGGAGTAAGCTTTTAGGTACGTTCTGCTATAATCCACAGGCCGTATTCCCGGTTTACTTCGTGATGAAGGTAAACAAGGCCCCGAAGAAGATGGGTTATTGGAAGAAACAACGTGAGATGAAGGGGGTAGAGGCCGAATGGGATATCTACTCCGGCAAGTATAAGTTATATACCAGTTATACCCGTGAGATGAGCGGAGACGATGTCGGCGTATGGTTCGATTACGATACGGACGAGGGCGAGGCTATCGAGGTGAAGATGGGTATCTCGTACGTGAGCATCGAGAACGCCCGCCTGAACATGAATACGGAGCAGCCCGGCTTCGATTTCGACAAGGTCCGTACGGCGGCTAGTACGATGTGGAACAAGGATCTTTCCAAGGTACAAGTGGAAGGGGGTACGAAAGACGAGAAAACGATATTCTATACCGGTATGTATCATTTGCTGATCCATCCGAATATCCTGCAAGACGTGAACGGCGAGTACCCGATGATGGAGAGCCTGAAAGTAGGCCATACCACCGGAAACCGTTATACGGTCTTCTCCCTGTGGGATACGTACCGCAACGTAAGTACCCTGATGACCTTGCTCTATCCGGAGCGTCAATTGGATATTATCCGTACGATGCTGGATATGTACCGGGAAAACGGTTGGTTACCGAAATGGGAGCTTTACGGACGTGAGACCTTTACGATGGAGGGCGATCCCTCGATCCCGTATATCGTAGACGCATGGATGCGCGGCTTGCGTGACTTTGATGAGCAAACCGCTTATGAGGCGATGCGTAAAGGCGCTACTACCCCGGGAGAGTTCAACCTGCTTCGTCCGGATGCGAACGATTATTTCAGCAAGGGCTATGTTCCTTTGCGTGAGCAATACGATAACTCCGTATCTCATGCGCTGGAATATTATATCGCCGACTGGAACTTGGCTAATTTCGCTCAAGCCTTGGGTAAGAAAGAGGATGCCAAGTTATTCCGTGACCGTTCTTTAGGTTACAAACATTATTATAGCAAGGAGTTCGGAACGCTGCGTCCTATCTTGCCGGACGGCACCTTCTACTCTTCGTTCGATCCGAAACAAGGCGAGAACTTCGAGCCTAGTCCCGGTTTCCATGAGGGCAACGCATGGAATTATACGTTTTATGTTCCTCACGATATCAAGGGACTGGCCAAATTGATGGGAGGCGATAAGAAATTTGTGGATCATTTGCAGAAGGTATTCGATGACGGCAATTATGATCCCGCCAACGAGCCGGATATCGCTTATCCTTATTTGTTTAGCTATTTCAAGGGAGAGGCTTGGCGTACTCAGAAGTTGGTCCGTCAGTTGTTGAAGGATTGCTATCATAACGCCCCGAACGGTGTCCCGGGTAACGAGGATACAGGCACGATGTCCGCTTGGGCTATTTTCTCCATGATGGGCTTCTATCCGGCTTGTCCGGGCGACGTGAACTATGTATTGACTTCCCCGACTTTCGATAAGGTTACGATCCAGCTCGACAAGAAATTCTATCCTAAAGGCGAATTGGTAATCGAGTCTAAGCATAGTAATCCGGGAGCGATCTACATCAAGGACGTTTTCGCCGGCGATAAAAAGCTAAAGGGCTACACCATCTCGCAAGAGGAATTGGTGAATGCCGGAACCTTGCGTTATATCCTCGAGGATACGCATAAGTAAGCCAAGATAAAGATATACCGAATTTGATATTTACCGGACGCAGATGACACCGACAAGTACGGGGTGATCTGCGTCCGGTTTATTTATTTGATATCCTAAAACCATTTGATCTTCCTGAATATAAAAAAGGCCGTAGCGGATAGCAAGATCGAGAGCAAGATGATAACCACGAAACCATGCGGCATATCCTCCATGTAGATCGGGACGTTCATCCCGTAGAAGCTAGCGATTAATGTCGGAACCATTAAGATAATGGAAAGTGATGTCATACGTTTCATGATCGTGTTCACGTTGTTGGAGATGATAGAGGCGAAAGCGTCCATCGTACCCGTAAGAATATCGCTATAGATATTTACCGTGTTATGGGCCTGTTTCAACTCGATCTCCACGTCCTCCACTAAATCCTTGTCGATATATTGCGGCTCTTGGAAAATATTCTGGAGCTTGGCCAGCATCACCTCATTCCCACGGATGGAGGTGTTGAAGAATACCATGCTCTTCTCCAGCTTCATCAACGCTAGCAGATCCTCGTTGCGGATGCTTTTCTCCAACGCCTTTTCCGCCTCGGTGACGGCGTAATTGATTTGTTTCAGGTATTTAAGGAACCATACGGCCGATGAGTGGATCAGCCGGAGGATCAACTCATACTTGTTTTTAATCTGGAGCTCCTTCCGTTGGGTATAGCGGATGAAATCGGGGATCAAGTCCGTCTTATGGTAACATACGCTTACGATGATCTCATTGTTCGTGATGATACCGATCGGCACCGTATTGAACGGGATGTCATGATCTTGGTTCTGCAACGGGATACGTAAGATGGTAAGCAACCAATTCCCCTCGTACTCGATACGGGGACGCTCGTCCGTATCGGCTATATCGCTCAAGAATGATTCGGGTACGTTAAATCGATCCATCAAGAATTGAAGATCTTCGGGAGTCGGGCACTCTACGTTTACCCAACTGTTAGGAAGCCATTGGTTCTTCTCCACATAACCGGCCTCACAATAAAGAAATTGTCTCATTATTGCCTCCTTTCGTGTTTAATCCGAGCAGAGGATCAATGAAACCCTCCGCCTCGTTAGTTCATACTTTGTTCTGTTTCTAGCGGGATACTGTCGTCCATAATTTGAAAATTACTTTTTCAGGCGCAAAGATAGTAAAAATAACTGAGAGGAATAGCAGAACGCAGAGAGATAATTGCAAATGAGTGATTTAGGATAAGTTGTGAGCACAAGTGCAACGCCACCTAAAACAGGTAAAATGCCAAATAAAACCGGAGTTCAGTTACTATCCCGTTACTTCGCTTTCGGTCGGTATTAAGTGGTGAACACGGCAGAAAAGCATTGCAAATATACCTAATTGTCAGGTATATGGCAAGCGATGATGGAAGAAAGTCTCATGCCGGATTTGATTGCGTTGACTAGCTATATTTTGCGTATCGACAGGCAGCTCTACAAGTAATAATTTTGCAATCAAAAAACGTAGAGTATGAGATCGACATTCAAGATTCTGTTTTACCTCAAGCGTAATGCCCCGAAAAAGAACGGGCTTGTGCCGGTAATGTGCCGTATCACTGTGAACGGCAAAATATCCCAGTTCAGTTGCAAGCTGGATGTGGAGGAAAAGTTATGGAACGTGCAATCCGGTAAGATGTGCGGCAAAAGCCTTGCCACACAGGAAGTCAACCGTATGCTTGATAAAATCCGTGTAGGCATAACAAAAGCCTATCAGGAAATCTGTGACAAGGACAACTATGTTACGGCTGAGAAAGTGCGTAATGCCTTCTTGGGAATGGGACAAAACCACAAGACACTGCTTGCCGTGTTCCGTCAGCATAATGAGGACTATGCCAAACAGGTGGGCAAGATGAAAAGTATACGTAGCTACTGGAAATACTGTACCGTCTATAATCATCTGGAAAAGTTCATCAAGTCCTGTTATAAAATGAGCGACATTGCGTTAAAGGAACTTATTCCGGCATTCATCACAGACTTCGAGCTGTTTTTGCGCATAGAGAAAAACCATTGCACCAACACGATATGGTCATATATGATGCCGTTGAAACGGATGGTTTATATGTCTATTAAACCGCCAGAATCGAAAAATTCATCTGTCAAACCATTTAAGAATGTGGGTTATGAAACGGGATATAATAACAATCATAGGGAAAGAAGTCTCCGCCACTGGGCAGTATATATGGATGAGCGCAGTGGAGATAGCCGAACTGTTCAATGTAACGGCGGTATCGGTAAACAACGCCATACGGAGCATTCTGAAAAATGACACGCTGAATGATTATGAGGTGTGCCGATGTGTCCTTGTGGGCAACTGCGCAAGTGTGGATGTCTATAATCTGGAACTTATCATACCGCTTGCGTATCGCTTCGAACCTACTACACGAACCTGTTCCGCAAATGGCTTGTGCGGAGGGCAACGGCAAAGCCAAAGGAACAACAGACGTTAATCCTCCATTTACGAAGCGACCTATACTGCTAACACATATTCAACAAAAAGAGAAATGAGCTTTAGAACAATGTATATAATATAACTAATGCGTAACTTTGCAAACAAATAAAGGCTGGTATATGGAACAACTAAATGTATTTGACTGCTCGAATGTCCTTATAGCGAGTTTTTTCACGGATGACCGTGGATGTGCTCATGAAAATCGGGAGCATACTCTTATTTATTTGTGTTCAGGTGAGCTTGAAATCACAGAACAAGGAAAGAAGACATTACTACATCCGGGTGAATGCGCCTTCATGAGGCGAGACAACCAAATGTGGCTGCAAAAGTACGCTGATAAGGAACATCCTTATCGCTCGGTGGTCTTAAAATTCACGAGATCTTTTCTGAGGGAGTTTTATCAAAACACATTGAATAAAAATGACGTTCCTCAAGATTCAAAGCGAGAGAAAGTAAGTTTGCGTGTGTTGCCGAACAGCCGTCCTGATATTCGCAGTTTGTTCGAGTCCGTTATTCCATATTTTGATGCTGGTGTGGTTCCGTCTGATGAGGTGTTGAAACTGAAAATGATTGAAGGTGCGTATATCCTGCTCAACACGGACAAGAATCTTTACGCTTCCCTGTTTGATTTTGTCGATCCGTGGAAAATTGACATTATAGATTATCTGAATAAGAATTATATGTATGATTTGTCGATGGAGGAAATTGCCAGTTATACAGGGCGTAGCCTGGCAACTTTCAAGCGCGATTTCGCTAAAGTGAGCGATCTTACTCCACAAAAATGGATTATAAAACGGAGATTGGAAGCTGCGCACGATTTGATAAAATCCGGCAAGAAAAAGGTAACTGAAGCTTGTTTTGATGTCGGATTTAAGAATCTGTCGCACTTCTCCAAGATTTATAAAGAGGCATATGGTTATACGCCCAGCGTAATATGAATCAAGGTGCCACAAATTTCAACGTGAACTTCAAAACAAACTCATTTGAGCCTCGCAGCAAAGTTGTTGCGGGGCTCTCTTTTTACCTTTGCAGTATAAATCATAAAGGTAAGACTATGATAAGAATAACAAATGTATTAAGTGTAAGTTTGTTGTTGTCGTTGCTGTGTATCGGCACAGCTATCGCACAAATAAAAAATGTGGTTGAAGAACCGCTTGGAGGTGATACCACATTAGTGATAGAACGAAATGTTATGGTGTCAATGCGTGATGGGGTGAAACTCGCCACAGACATTTACCGTATTAAGGGAGCGAAGCCAGCTCCGGCACTGGTAGCACGAACACCATACGGTAAAAATGCCCCGTGGTTTGCCAACTGGAAAAAGTATTTGAAAGCTGGGTATGTATTGGTTTGTCAGGATGTGCGCGGACGTTATGCTTCGGAAGGTGATTTTCGTCCACATTTCAATGAGACGGCGGACGGCGTGGACTGCTTCGCTTGGGTAGCAGCACAACCGTGGTGTGACGGAACGGTAGGCACTTGCGGAGGTTCTTATCTTGGCGGTACGCAATGGTTACCCGCAAGGGAGAATCCCACTCCGTTGAAAGCGATGATTCCGGAAATTACCTTCTCTGATATGTACGAGGGCAATACGCATCCGGGCGGTGTGAAAGTGCTTCACGACTTGCGTTGGGCGGCAGGCATCGTTCACGATGTTGTTCGTCGTAAACGCGATGCAGGCGAAACCGTCCCGCAGGCGCATGAATTACCTGATGTGGCTACTGTCTTGGACGCACTGCCCGTCGGCGGTCATCCAATGATAGCCAAATACGCACCATTTTATAGGGAATGGCTTGATCATCCTGAATCCGGAGCTTATTGGGACAGCATTTCTCCATCGAGCGGATACCACAACATTACCGTTCCAGTCCTTAATATCAGCGGCTGGTATGACATTTTCATTTGGGGAACATTGCAGAACTATCAAGGTATGAAAGAAAACGGGGGCAGCGAATTGGCTCGCAAGAACCAGAAACTCATCATTGGTCCGTGGGTTCATGCATCCAATTATTCAGGCAAGTTTCCTGAACGTGATTTTGGAGCAGATGCAGATTTGGATATAGACAAAATCCGCTTGCGCTGGTATGACCGTTGGCTGAAAGGCATCGACAATGGAATTGACAAAGAAGATCCGGTTATGATATTCGTGATGGGAATCAACAAATGGCGCACGGAAAAGGATTGGCCGCTGCCCGATACCAGATACAAGGAATTTTACCTGCATAGTGACGGGCGTGCCAATACCTTGAATGGCAACGGGACACTCTCAACCAGTAAGCAAACTACCAAAGAACCAGCTGACACATACGTTTATGACCCGATGAGCCCTGTGCCAAGCGTGGGCGGACAGGTTATCTTGCCCGGAGCGAATATATCCGGTCCGCGCGACCAGCAGGAGGTGGAGCAACGCGAAGATGTCTTGGTGTATAGTACTCCGGTATTGGAAAGCCCCGTTGAAGTCACCGGAAACATCTCCCTGAAACTATTCGTTTCTTCTGATGCGCCGGACACGGATTTCTCTGCCAAGTTGGTGGATGTGTTTCCAGACGGACGGGCGATGATTCTGACAAACGGCATCTTGAGGGCTCGTTATCGCAATGGATTTGACCATAAGGAATTGATGGAGAAAGAGCATATCTATGAGTTGGACATTAACCTGCTCGCTACCTCCAATGTCTTCTTGCCGGGACATAGAATCTGTTTGGAAATCTCCAGCAGCAATTATCCTCAGTTCGAGCGCAACAGCAACACTGGCGGACACATCGCAGACGAGGAGGCAGAAGAATACCGCAAAGCGACCAATCGGATTCATCACACGGCAGAATATCCTTCAAGGCTTATTCTTCCGATTATTGAACGATAATTGAGCCGTATAACAAAGGAAATTGAACTTTGGAGCAAAGCCAAAACAATTTGCTATACCTAATTTTGCAATAGAATTTAGAACAGAATATATTATGGACGATATTTTCACGAAAGACCTTAATGGCGAAATGGTTTCACCGAATGACCCCGGATATGACGAGTTGATTGGTGATATTTTCGCCACGATGAAAACGGCTACAGAAATGAATACCAGCTATCGCACTCCCGAAGAAGTACACGAATTTATGGGACGCATTCTCGGTAAGCCACTCGAAGAAAGCACTACTGTATTACCACCGCTTTATATAGATTATGGTAAACCTGTAACGATTGGCAAACGCTGTTTCATACAGCAATGCTGCACCATCTTCGGGCGTGGCGGTATCACTATCGGGGACGATGTCTTCATCGGTCCGAAAGTGAATCTGATAACCATCAATCACGACCCAGACCCGGATAACCGAAGCGCGACATACGGGCGGCGTATCGTAATAGAAGATAAAGTTTGGATAGGCATAAACTCCACCATCCTGCCGGGCGTACATATCGGTTACGGAGCTATAGTCGGGGCAGGAAGTGTGGTTACAAAAGATGTAGAACCGATGACCGTGGTGGCAGGTAACCCTGCACGGTTTATCAAAAAGATAGAGAAGTAATGGAACAGAAAGAATTTAGTCGCCGTGGTTTTTTGAAAACATTGGGACTTGCAGGTGCGGCACTTGCCGTAGAACCTGCATCCAATAAAATACAGGCAGCCACAAACATTGTGGAAGGAAAGAACAATGGTGTAAAAAGTAATTCCTCCTTGCCACACCGTACGCTCGGTACGGGCAAAGCTGTTTTTGATGTGTCAGCACTCGGTTTCGGTGTGATGGGCATGACCTATAACCGCAGCCAGCATCCCGATAAAAAACAGTGTATCCGTCTGTTGCATGAAGCGGTGGATCGTGGCGTGACGCTTTTCGACACCGCCATTATCTACGGACCGCTTACCAATGAGAATCTTGCCGGAGAAGCCTTGTCCGAATTCAAGGGGAAGATTAATGTTACTACCAAATTCGGGCATGAAGTGATTGATGGTAAGGGAACTGGACGACAGGACAGCCGTCCGGCAACCATCCGCCGTTATTGCGAGGAATCTTTGCGCCGTTTGCGCATTGACTCCATACCGATGTTCTACCAGCATCGTCTTGACCGCAACACTCCGATAGAGGAGGTGGCGGAAATCATCTGTGATTTGATAAAAGAGGGAAAGGTGCAGCGTTGGGGCTTGTGCGAAGTCAGCCCGGAAATTATTCGCAGGGCACACGCTATACAACCACTTACCGCCATCCAGAGCGAATATCACCTAATGCACAGATTGGTAGAGGAAAACGGAGTGTTGGATGTCTGCCGTGAATTGGGCATTGGTTTTGTTCCTTACAGCCCTATCAACCGAGGTTTTCTCGGTGGCTGCATCAACGAATACACCGTATTCGATGTCAACAACGACAACCGCCACACCCTGCCACGTTTCCAGCCGGAAGCCATGCGCCTAAACACACGTATTGTCAATGTATTGCAGAACTTCGGTCGCCCATACGGTATGACCTCGGCACAAGTGGCTCTCGGATGGCTGTTGCAAAAAGCCCCGTGGATTGTTCCCATCCCCGGAACAACCAAACTATCGCACCTCGAAGAGAACTTGCATACGCTTGATTTTCAAATTTCTTCCGAAGCATGGCGCGAATTGGAAACAGCTGTTGCCGCCATCCCTGTGACGGGCGACAGATATAACGCAGAACAACAAAAACAAGTAGCATTTTAACATCAAACGAATATGAAGCCTTATATTATTACCCACATGATGACATCCGTTGACGGACGTATCGACATATTGCGATACTTCTGGTAATAGTACTGGAGTACTTTCACGGAAGTATCCGAGTACTGCCTAAGAAGTACTCCAATACTTCTTAGGCAGTACTGGCCGTCTATTCAATCCCGCATTTCTCCTCTTCGTTGAAGTAGAAGAAGAGCCCGGTATCTATGCTGACCGGATCATGGCTTCTCTTCCTCCCTTGAACTCGGCCATGGGGCGAGGCTCGTGGAGCCGGCTGGCGAAGCGTGTGTATTCCTCATAATCTTCCGGGTTATCGGATAGGTAGAACGTGGCGGCCAAAGGATAATGGACGATGCCGGCGCCCTGTCCGGTGCTGACGGTCTTGCGCACCCGGTACAATCCCGGAGGGTTTTCCTTGAGCTCAGGCAGCAAGGTGGCCGAGAAATCGTCTCTTGTCTCGTTTGGAAAGATCGGATAGCCGATATCAACAAAAAAGTTGGGTTGCGGGACCCCTTTCCATGCCTTCCCGTCGAAATGCTCGATGAAATAACTTTCACCTCCCATCCCTTCTAGGTCGGTATGGTTGGTGATGGCGATCTCGATCCGTTCGATGTTGGTTGGGTAGACATTCGGGCTTACTCGCATGGAGAAGTGGGTGGTGTCCTCGCAAAGAGATTCCTCGGGCGACCGGTCGTAAGGGCCTCCGCCGGTCCGGATGAGGGGCGAGTCGAATACGTACGTCTTAAATGCTTTTACATACGGAGCTTCCGCTATGATAAGCTGTAGGAAGACGGAGTCGTCCGTGTTCCAGAGGGAGGCCATGTTTCTGCGGATCTTCCGTAGATGCGGGGGAAGGGTATCGTATTCCTTGCCGAAGAACAATTCTATGCTGTCCCGTATCTGCTTGGCGGTCCATCCTTCCGTGGAAACTGAAGATGCGGCATGGGTATCAGTCGGTAACGGTAGGGTATCTTGCCGTGCTATGGATCGGGAGTCGGCTGAGTAGTCGCTACCGTTTTCCCCTTTCTTTTGTTTGGTATGGCAGCCGTATAATAGGCAACTTCCCATGATAACTAATCCGATAAAATACGCTTTCATGATTCGACAGGTTTTAATTCCTAAATATAAAGAATCTTTTTCAGAAATGGGTAAAAGATATTACCTTTGACTCCCCAAATAGAAAGAATGATGGCAGAAGGAACAAGAAATACAGGAAGAGGAAGGAAAAAGCCTGTGGAGATGCTCCCCGATATGGGGCGTCTTCAGCCACAGGCCCGTGAGTTGGAGGAGGCTGTGTTGGGTGCGTTGATGCTGGAGAAAGACGCGTACTCGATCGTCAGCGAGATCTTGAAGCCGGAGTGTTTCTATGAGAAAGCGCATGAGAAGATTTATGCCGCTATCGTAGACTTGGCGTTGAGCCAGCGTCCCGTGGATATGCTTACCGTAACGGAGCAATTGAAGAAACGGGGAGAATTGGAGGATGTAGGCGGACCGTTCTATATCTCTCAACTTACCAGCAAGGTGGCCAGTAGCGCCCATATCGAGTATCACGCCCGTATCATCGCCCAGAAATATCTGGCGAGGGAGTTGATCTCTTTCACGGCGATGATCCAAGGAAAGGCATTTGATGAGACGCTCGATGTAGAGGACCTGATGCAAGAGGCGGAGGGTAAGTTGTTCGAGATCTCGCAACGTAACGTAAAGAAGGATGTCACCCAGATCAACCCCGTCATCAAGGACGCTATGGAGATGTTGCAAAAGGCGGCTCTTCAGAAGGAAGGTCTGAGCGGATTGCGTACGGGCTTCGAGGGGTTGGATAAGATGACTTCCGGTTGGCAGAATTCAGACCTTATCATTATCGCCGCCCGTCCGGCCATGGGTAAGACGGCCTTCGTCCTTTCCATGGCGAAGAATATGGCGGTGAATTTCAATACGCCTGTCGCCCTGTTCTCGCTTGAGATGAGTAACGTACAGTTGGTAAACCGTCTGATCGTGAATGTCTGCGAGATACCGGGCGAGAAGATCAAGAGCGGACGCTTGGAGAGCTACGAGTGGGAACAGCTGGACTTTAAGATCAAGGAGCTTTACGACGCCCCGATCTTCGTGGACGATACCCCGAGCTTGTCCGTCTTCGAACTGCGAACGAAAGCCCGTCGTCTGGTGCGTGAGCATGGCATTAAATGTATCATTATCGACTATCTTCAGTTGATGAACGCTAGCGGTATGAACTTCGGTAGCCGTGAGCAGGAGGTGAGTACGATCTCCCGCTCGTTGAAGGGATTGGCGAAGGAGTTGAATATCCCGATTATCGCCTTGTCGCAGTTGAACCGTGGTGTGGAAGCTCGTCAAGGCGTGGAAGGTAAGCGTCCGCAGCTAGCCGACTTGCGTGAGTCCGGAGCTATCGAGCAGGATGCCGATATGGTATGCTTCATCCATCGTCCCGAATATTATAAGATTACGGAAGACGAGCGGGGTAATTCCCTGATCGGTCTGGCCGAAATCATTATCGCCAAGCATCGTAACGGTGCCGTGGGGGATGTCCGGCTGCGCTTTAAGAGCGAGTTCGCCAAGTTTATGAACGTAGAGGAAGATATAGCGGTAAGGGAATTCTCCTCGACCATGAACGGTGGAGACCCGATGCCCCCGATCCCATCGGCGGGAGCTGACTTCTTGAGTCAAGGTAGCAGTAACGAGGTTCCGTTCTAATATAGCATGAATGAGCGAAAGAGGCGAAAACGTTTGCGGTAGATTTTTCGCCTCTTCTTTTCTGTTTCGTTGGCGAATCCGATTCGAATCTTCTATCTTTGTGATTGAAAACAAATTACTGAATCAGCCATGACGAGACACTTAGTTCCGGTATCTATATACCTGTCGCTGTTGCTTAGCTGCAACTCACCGAAAGAATACAAATCCTTTGATGAATACCCTTCCTATGAGGGAGACGATCTGGAGTTGTTCTATTCCCCCACGAAATCCGTGTTCACCCTTTGGGCCCCGACGGCGGAAGAAGTCCGCTTGAATCTTTACGCCTCCGGTGAGGGAGGGGAACCTATCCGCCAGTTGCCGATGAAATCCTCGGACAAGGGTACGTGGCGTATCTCCGTGAGCGAGGATCTGAAAGGTTCCTTCTATACCTTCCAGATCCGTATCGGCGATAAATGGCTGGATGAGACTCCCGGTATCTGGGCGAAAGCCGTCGGGGTGAATGGAAACCGTGCGGCCGTGATCGATTGGGCGGCTACCGATCCGGAGGGCTGGGAGGCGGATAAATCTCCCGAGTTGAAAAGCTTCTCCGATATTATCATCTACGAGATGCATCATCGGGATTTCTCGATCGCCGCGAACTCCGGCGTGACGCATAAAGGTAAGTTTCTCGCCTTGGCGGAGAACGGCACGAAAGGTCCGGGCGGCGTGGCTACCGGCGTGGATCATCTGAAAGAGTTGGGCGTTACCCATGTCCACATCCTTCCTTCCTATGACTATGGCTCGGTGGACGAGACCCGCTTGCAAGATAATGTGTACAATTGGGGATATGATCCCAAGAACTATAACGCCCCCGAGGGGAGCTATTCCACCGATCCTTACAATCCCGAGGCTCGTATCCGTGAGTTCAAGGAGATGGTGCGGGGATTGCACCGGAATGGTATCCGTGTGATCATGGACGTGGTTTACAATCATACCTTCGTGGGGGACGGGTCGAATTTCAGTTTGACCGTCCCCGGTTACTTCTACCGTCATAAACCGGACGGAAGCTATTCGGATGCCTCCGGCTGTGGTAATGAGACCGCTTCGGAGCGGGCGATGGTACGCCGTTATATCGTGGAGTCCGTGAAATATTGGGCCGAGGAATACCACGTGGATGGTTTCCGTTTCGACTTGATGGGCATCCATGACGTAGAGACCATGAACGAGGTAAAAGCCGAGTTAGCTAAACTAGATCCTTCCATCTTCGTATACGGCGAGGGCTGGACCGCCAGCGATTCCCCGCTACCGGAGGATCAGAGGGCGATCAAGGTAAACGCCCCGAAACTGAATGATGTGGCCGTATTTAGCGATGACCTGCGGGACGCTTTAAAAGGAAGCGTGTTCGAGACTACACAGGCCGGTTTCGCCTCCGGAAAGCCGGAAGGCAATGAGGAGTCTATTAAGTTCGGTATCGTAGGCGCTATCCGCCATCCGCAAATCGACTATGATCAACTATTATATTGCAAGGCTCCTTATGCGAACAAGCCTACGCAAGTGATCAACTATGTCTCTTGCCACGATGATCTTTGTTTGATGGATAAGTTGAAGCTCTCGGCCCCGAAAGACGCTACCCCGGATGAGTTGATACGATTCGGCAAGTTGGCCCAGACCATCATCTTCACCTCGCAAGGAGTACCCTTCATGCGGGCAGGAGAGGAGTTGCTGCACGATAAGAAGGGCGTACATAACAGCTATCAATCGCCCGATTCAATCAATGAGATCGACTGGTCTTTAAAGGTAAAAAACAAGGATGTTTTCAACTATTACAAGGATTTGATCGCCCTTCGTAAGTCGCACCCGGCTTTCCGTATCGCCACGGCCGAGGGAGTGAGGGAGGCCCTTCAATTCCAAGAAGTGAACCAGCCCGGTGTCGTAGCGTATACCTTAGGGGAACATGCGAACGGGGATAGTTGGAAGAAGATTTTGGTTATCTTTAACGGGAACCGGAAAGCGGTAACGTTTTCTCTGCCGGAAGGAACATGGGTTCCGGTTTGTAAAGACGGTCGGATTTATCTGGACGGTAAAGGTTCCGTACAGGGTAAAACTACCGTAAGCGCCTCTTCCGCCTTGATCTTGAAACAAGATTAATACGGAACTAAATCAAAGAAAATCCCCCGGGACATCTCGATGAATACCGAGCGTCCCGGGGGATTTTTTATTAAATCACTTACTTATCTGATTATTTGTAAGCCTCGCCTTTTACAGCTGCGATACCCGGAAGAACCTTACCTTCGATAGCCTCAAGAAGAGCGCCACCACCTGTAGAAACGTAAGATACGCCATTAGCCAAACCGAATTTGTTAACGCAAGCAACAGAGTCGCCACCACCTACTAAAGAGAAAGCGCCGTTCTTCGTAGCCTCAACGATAGCCTCGCCAACCGTGCGAGATCCGTGCGTAAAGTTCTCGAACTCGAATACACCCGTCGGACCGTTCCAAAGGATCGTCTTAGAGTTCTTGATAACGTCAGCGTAGATAGCCTCGGTCTTCGGACCTATGTCAAGACCTTCCCAACCATCAGGAATCTGATCTACCGGAGCGAAATCAGTCTTAGCGTCGTTGCTGAAATCGTCAGCGATCTTAGCGTCAACAGCCAATACCAAGTTTACGCCTTTTTCTTTCGCTTTCTTGATCAAATCAAGAGCAAGATCCAACTTATCGTCCTCGCAGATAGACTTACCGATCTTACCGCCTTGCGCTTTCGTGAAAGTATAAGTCATACCACCCGTGATGATCAAGTTGTCTACCTTGTTCAACAAGTTCTCGATGATCTCGATCTTAGAGGAAACCTTAGAACCACCCATGATAGCGGTGAACGGACGTTGGATGTCGTTCATTACCTTATCGACAGCCTTCACTTCTTTCTCCATCAAATAACCGAACATCTTGTTGTCCGTATCGAAGTAGTCAGCGATCAAAGCCGTAGAAGCGTGAGCGCGGTGAGCGGTACCGAACGCGTCGTTTACATAGCAGTCAGCGTAAGAAGCCAATCTCTTCGTGAACTCTTTCTGGCTTTCTTTAACGGCTTTCTTGGCAGCCTTCTTCTCCTCGTCGGAAGCGTCTTCAGCCAAACCTCTTGGTTTGCCTTCTTCCTCAGCGTAGAAACGAAGGTTCTCAAGCAACAAAGCTTCGCCCGGTTGCAAAGCGGCAGCTTTAGCGCCGGCTTCTTCGCCAATACAATCGTTCGCGAACTGAACATCTACACCTAACAACTCAGAAAGGTGTTTCAATATGTGTTTCAAGGAGAACTTCTCAGTAACGCCTTTCGGACGGCCTAGGTGAGAACCGATAATTACGCTACCACCATCCGCTAAGATCTTCTTTAATGTAGGAAGAGCGGCACGCATACGAGTGTCGTCGGTGATGTTGAAGTTTTCGTCCAATGGAACGTTAAAGTCAACTCTTACAAATGCCTTTTTGCCGGCAAAATTGAAATTGTCAATTGTTTGCATAACTATTGTATTTAATGTCTGTATTAAAATGTTCTTTTAATCGCTTGCAAACTTACACAAAATATTTCATTTGGCTGTTTGCGCTTGCTTTAAATTTTATACCAATTTGAAACGTAGCCGTAATCTCCCGTCGGCATAGTCGTAATTCAATAGCTTGAAATGTCCGATCTCGGATGTATTCGCCACGTGCGCCCCGATACATGCGCAGGCATCGTAATCGCCTATGCGTACGATACGTAATGTGTCGCTGGCATCGTCGGGCAATTTACTTAAATCCACGATATCTCCGGCCTCTTCTTTCGGCATGAACTCGATGGTTACGGGCAGGTGCCGGTCGATCACCTCGTTTATCTTCTTCTCGACCTCGGCCATGACCTCCGCGCTGGGCTCTTCCACCAATAGATAATCGCATTTAGACTTCTTCCTCTCTATGTGCGCGTTCTTGGATCTGGGACATCCGAACATCCGTACCATTGTCTGGTTTAAGATATGTTCCGCCGTGTGCATAGGAGGATACTCTTGCTTGTTGTGTTCGTTCAGTTGGATTTCTTGTTTCATATATTTGATGTTTTGATTGTATTTCGTGAAAAATATGCTCAAATGTACGAAATAAATCTTTAGTTTTGTAAAGTCATAGAAAACACCTTAAAGGAACGATATGCCAGCTAAGCGCTTATTTGGAATAATATCCATCATATTTCTCTTTGTTACCTGTATATCATGTAAATCCTCTACAGACTTATCGGAGGAGAAGCGTATACTCGTGATTCAATCTTACGAAAAACATTTTCCCGCCTATGAGAAGATGAAGGAAATCATGTCGAGTGATTTGCGGAAGAAGGGGATACATGCGAGTGTCTATTCTTTTTATTTGGATTGTGAGCAATATTCGGAGAAGCAACAGCGACAGAAATTATTCAAGAAACTGAATGAGTTATCGACATGGAACCCGGATATTATTCTGGTCAATGACGATCAAGCCTTGAACGCTTTGATAAGTAGCAGGCATCCCCTCGCTAAATCGATCCCGGTCGTGTTTATGGGGGTTAGTTATCCTAATATCCCGATCATCCGGAAATATCCGAATATGACGGGCTTTTATGATAAACCGGATTATAAGAGGAATATAGAATTGATACGGCGGCTTGTTGGTAATTGCATCGTCATAAGAGTCTCGGACGATACCTTTCAGGATAATATGATGCTGGCGGACATGAATGCGCAGATTCAGGATATTTGTGCCGTGAACAATATATATTCCTTGGATCGGGTACGTTTATCCGGAAAGAACGGGATTTCGATATCGGATATACCTAAGATAAAGCCGGATACGATGTATATAAGCACACTCAGTACGAAATCGGCGAATGCCCTGATTAAGGGATTCGGCGAGAATTATTATAATAAAGCGTATCTGGCAACCAAGAGGGATTATATGACAATCTCGTTGGGGCGGCTCAGCGCCTTTCCATGTTTCTCCGTGATCAATGAGTTGATCGGTAATCAGAATGGCGTAGTTGGTGGGTATGTAACTGTCTTTAAGGATGAGGTAGAGGCAGCTGTAAACCGGGTCGTCTCTATCTTGAAAGGAACGCCCCCGTCCGATTTTCCGCAAATCGAAGAGAGTAACAAGGCTTATGTTTTTGATTACGGTGTGTTAGAACGTTGGGGCATTGATAGTAGTAAATTGCCGGAAGGAGCTATTATCGCGAATATGCCGTTTGTCGTTCAATATAAATATTATATATGGGCTGCCGGCTTTATTCTGGTGGTGATGTTGCTTCTGCTTTTTAGTTACCAAAGAAAGCGATATATACAGGAGGCTTTACATAAGAAGGATGCGCAGGAGAAGTTAAAAAGGGAGAAGACTTTTCTTTCTTTTGCGTTGGATAGCGGCAACATTTTCGCTTTTCGGTATAGCAAAGGGGTATTCGAGTTTGATAATAGATTCTACCATTATTTAGGTATGCCCTGTGTACCGATGAAAATCGAGGAGTTTCAGGATGCTATACATCCTGAAGAACTGGATAATTTCCTTCGAGACCGGGATCTGCTGGATAGTGGCTTTCTTTCCCGGAAAGTGACGCAACGTCGTTGTAACTTTAATAAGAAGGGGTATGAGTGGTGGGAATTTCGCTATGCCCAAAATAAGAATGGGAAAGATTCGGTTTCCGGTGACGAAGCTGTTGAGGTAAGTGGCTTATGCTTGAATATCCAGCGGATAAAAGACACGGAGAATAGCCTTATAGCCGCTCGTCGGAAAGCGGAGGAATCCGATCGGATGAAATTGGTCTTTCTGGCGAATATGAGCCATGAGATACGTACGCCTCTGAATGCGATCGTAGGCTTCTCCCAATTGCTCAATTCGGATATGCCTTTGGAACCGGAGGAAAAGGCGGAGTTTATAGATCTGATTACCAAAAACAGTGACCTGTTGCTTAAGCTGATCAACGATATCTTGGATCTATCACGCATAGAATCCGGTAGCATGTCTTTCTCTTATGAGAACCTCGATCTGAGTAAACTGATGGGAGATATCTTCCATACGCATCAATTGATGATGCCGGAGGGAGTGGAGTTAAAAATAAGGGTTCCCCATAAACCTCTTATCATCCGTTCGGATCATTTCCGGTTGACGCAGGTTTGTACCAATTTCATTAATAATGCGGTGAAGTTTACCGCTAAGGGATATATCGAGATCGGATACGAACTTAGCGCAGATGGAAAATCGATCCTTATTTCCGTGAAAGATACGGGTAAGGGCATTCCTGATGATAAAAAGGAAAAGGTATTCGAGCGTTTCCAGAAACTGGATGAGTTTGCCCAAGGTACAGGTTTGGGGTTAGCGATCTGCCAGAGTATCGTTCATACGTTTCATGGAAGCATATCGCTGGAATCCGAGGTTGGCGTAGGTAGTAAGTTTACGATCTCGCTACCTTACACCCCGGGATTGGAACTGGAGGAAAGAACTTAATTACCTTCGATGAATCGTTTATTGGCCCTCGCTTCTTCCTGCCATTGGGGGATGACGGTTTCTAAAAACTTTTGTTTGGCCTGTTGCTCGGCTTCCATATCGAGGCCGATATATTGCTGGGCTTTCGCTTTCGTGGAGATATCCGGCATCGGAACATCTTGGGTATAGCCTAGCTGCGCTAAGACCTTCATGATCTGGATGCGGGCTTGGGTAGCCTTATCGAGTCCGCTGCCCAAGATACGTGTGACTTCTTGGGGTGCGTGGAAAGCCGCCCCGTGTGAGGCCACGGCGAAGTCCCAACGCCATTGTGCCTGCCGGAGCAGTTTTAATACGTTTTTCATTTGAGATTCCGTAGCGCCTTTGTCCCAAGCGAATTTCGCTTCTATATGGGCTTTTGTCAATTCTTCCTCTACACGCATGCGTATGGCGTAGACTTTGTTTTGCCGTTCATAAACATCCTTGCGTAAGGTCTCCTCACTTTCCCGGTGGCAGGCTTGGCAAGTACGGTCTATCATCGCCAACGGGCTTTTGATATGATGGTTGTTGTACCGGTTCTCATCTTCCCCGACAGCAGGCATATGGCATTCTCCGCAGGAAACGCCTCTTTGCCCGTGAATGCCCATCTGGAATAACTCGAAATCCGGATGTTGCGCCTTTATCAAATGTGCCCGGCTTAATTTATGGGTGAAATCGGTGAAGTTTATGCTATCGTAATAGGCTTCTATATTTTCTACCGTATAACCTTGATCCCAAGGTAAGGTTAGTATACGATCTTCTCCTTGGAAATAATATTCGGCGTGGCATTGGGCGCATACTAGAGATCGCATCTCTTGCTCGGTTGCGTCCTCTATACGTAATCCGTTGCGCTTATAGGCACTTTTCAAGAATGAGCGGGTCACGCGCAATCCCATGCTCTGCGGCTCATGGCAGTCTGCGCATCCGATTGGATTCACGATCTCGTTGCCTAGCTCCGCCCATTTCTTCTTATATAAGGTCTTGGCATCGGTGGTCGTTAATAAGCGGGGTATGTCCGGACTTTTACATGCCCAGCATGCGGCAGGCTGGGAACCACTCGTCGGGGTCATGGGAGCGCCGGTCCGCAGGCTTTTGTATAGATCTTCTATGGAATACATATGCCCTCTGGGACTTAGATAATCTTTGGAGAAAGCGTATCCTGCCCATAATACCACCATTCCGGGATGTTCGGCCAAGATATCAGCTTGTTGGTTCCCATTAAACAAACTGCGGAAAGTCGTGTCCGAGGTTTGTTTCCAACTTTGGTACTCATTGGAATAACGAAGGTCTATAGAGTCGCTGTTTTGTTGATCTATTGGCTGATCATCGGTATCGTCGATGAATTTGATGCTATCTTGTCCGGTAACAGTGGTACGTAAGATCACTAATACGATAATGACGATTAGACTTATGGCTATAGAAGTTTTATAGTGTGCTTTCAAGTGTTTGCCTTTTATCTTAAATAAAATATTCTTTGTATTAACTGCGAATATATGAATAATAATGATACGACCGGTAGAAATTGAAAAAATCCTTATTTCATTGCTTCCGAAGACGCTGGATGAAATAAGGATTCTCAAGTGACTCGCATAGGATTCAAACCTATAACCTTCTGATCCGTAGTCAGATGCTCTATTCAGTTGAGCTAGCGAGCCAATCTGTAAATGAATTTGAATATTCAAGTGACTCCTAAAGGATTCAAACCTTTAACCTTCTGATCCGTAGTCAGATGCTCTATTCAGTTGAGCTAGCGAGCCAATCTGTAAATGAATTTGAATATTCAAGTGACTCCGACAGGATTCAAACCTGTAACCGGCTGATCCGTAGTCAGCTACTCTATTCAGTTGAGCTACGCGGCCATTGTTTCGTGATTGCGAGTGCAAAGGTACGTTTTTGTTTTAAATATGCAAACGTTTCGACTACTTTTTTGCGAATTTAATCTAACATTTTTGGATTGAAGATCAGATAACCAATGTTTAAGCCAAAGTTGAAATTCTCCTTCGGATAACTGTATCCGTTGGCGTACAGACTGATACATAAGAATGGCAATTGCAATACGACCGCCGCTTCACCCATATAATTAAACGAGTGCAAAAACTTACCATAATGCGGGATTCCGACATACGGGTTGTTTTCCGGCACCGTCTTTTGTATTTCATAGAGCGGAGCGAAGCCATACATATCCAACCGGAAGTGCAGGAGTTTGCTTAACTTCAAGATCGGGGAAAGCCCAAAAGCCACATATTGGTTCGCCCGGAACGCCTCGTTGAATACAATCTCGCTATGGGGTGTCGGGGGAAACGCCGGGGCCTGTAATACGCTAGCCGTATAGTTATTCATGAGGTTCTTGCTGGATATGACCATTTCCGCCAAATAACCTAAGTTGAAACGGTTGCTCAGCGTCTGGTATTGGTTCCAGCGCCCTTTCAGTTGCAGCCAGCTATGCACTTTGCGACCAATCGGGGCTTCCGTCGTGGCGGAAGTGGGGGATGGAGTGTACTTCTCCGTACCGGTTACGTATTGGGCGATTAGGAATTGCTGTTTTCCGCTTATCGGGTATTGTTTGGTGTTGAGTGAGTTTTGCTCGATACTTAACGAACCGCTGAATAAATCGTACCAGCTATGGTCGAAAGAGGCGTTCGGGAAAGGTATCGTGGTGCTCTGCAAATAGAAATCGTTCAACCGTCCGTAGGCGAACCCGATCTCCGCTTTCGCGTGGTTGAGGAAGGGGAAGCCTAATTTTAGTTTCATGTACAGTTCTTTCTGCTTAATCATGGCGGGCACTATATCCTCATAAAAGAGGGATTGGCTTTCCGTGTATTTCTTGTCCGAGAAGACTCCTTGCCAATTTAAATAAGTGGGGATTTGCGTTTGCAGGTACATCCGGCCACTCAACATGACACCACTAAAGGAGTTACCCACTTGAAAGTTCGAGTTTACGTCGGCGGCGAACCGTCCCAGATATTGATACCCCAATCCTAGGTATAATTGATTCGCTTGGTGAGACGATACGTTTCCACCGAAGCCGACCGTGATCTCTTCTTTCATCTTCACGTCCAGATAAAGATCGAATTTCTTCTCTTTCCGGTTATAAACGGCATGCGGCATGATTTCCCTAATCTTGGAATAGGTCAGCATCTTGAAATAAGCCCGCTTGAACTCTTCCATGGAGAACTCGTTATTGATATCCCTGTGTAATTGGGCCTCTATGTATTTACGCTGGGCCTCGGATACGCCCGTCACGTAAATATTGCGGAAGATCAGCGGGGGAAGGTTCTCTTTATAGGCTTTTCTTCTTTCGGTAACCTCATTTAAAGGCACTTCCCGGGGAACCCGTTGCTTGATGGAGTCGATCATGGAAAGGGTACGTTTATACCCGATGTCCATAAGCTCCTTACCTTTCTGGAAATCCAATAAGGAGACGGTGGGAAAACTGAATTTAATCATCATGCCATCTTCCTCCGGTACCTCGTAATCGGTCTTTTGCATGATCATGGTCTCGATCTGGTTATAAGGATTCTCCGAAGGCTTTTTATTCCCTCCCGATACCGTCGATCCGAAAATGAAATCCGGGTGGAACGCGTCTTTCATCGGGCCTACCGGGAAATTATCGTAGATACCTCCATCGAATAAAGGAATACTGTCTTTCCATATGGGCTGGAAGAAAAACGGGAAAGTCATGGAGGCACGTACGGCGTCTCCCAGATCCCCATTCTTAAAGATGATCGGCTTTTTGGTATATATATCCGAGGCCACGCAACGGAAAGGGACAAACAGGTTGTCGAAATTCCATCCCGCCTTTGCCGTCGCCTGCGAGAACAAGGCCATGAACGCCTGATTCATCTGTATGGGATTGATTAAGCTTTGCGGTAAGAAGCTAGCCTTGATCTGTAGGGAATCGGACATATCGATGGAGAAATGCGCGAATTCCGGGGTCGGGTAAGGCTCCTTGAAATAATAGGTATATTGCTCCTCCACCGTACCTGTTTGCCAATAGGCGAACTCCTTGGAAAGCATCAGCTCTAGCATCTCCTCGGGGGAATATCCCATGGCGTATAAACTACCGATAATCGCCCCGATGGAGGTACCGGTAATGTAATCGATCGGTATATTATTTTCTTCCAGCGCCTTGATCACTCCGATATGTGCCGCTCCTTTGGCACCGCCGCCACTGAGTACCAACCCTACTTTCTGGGCGGAAACAATCTGAATGGCAGCAAGGAATAAGGCTATAATAACGGTTATTTTCCTCATATGAACCCAATCTGTTTTTCTTCTCCAAATGTAAGAAGTATTTCTTTAGAAACATAAACATTTTGTTTTTTCGTATTGTTGAGTTATCAATACAATTAAAACAGATGATGTTATGAAAGAAAAAGAATTGAATAGGGAAGAACGGAATAAAACCGTTATGGAGACCGGTGCTTTGGTCATGGCTGAGTTTTATGCGGATTGGTGCCCTCATTGCCAGAAAATGATGCCGATCGTGAAGGAGTTCAAGGAATTGGAGAAAGGAAAATTAGAAGTGGTACAAATCAATATCGAGGAGGAGAGCGCTCTTGCCGATTTGTATACGGTGGAATCGATTCCTACTTTTATCCTGCTACGGAAAGGGGAGGCTTTGTGGAGACAATCCGGCGAGATGAGCTTGGATAGGTTGCGGAAAGTGGTCGAGGATGTCGTGGGCTGAAACTAAAAAAACCGTTCCCCCGAGAAGGAACGGTTTTTTATATATGTGAGGATTGGTTTATCCGATCAGTTCTACGCTACGTTTGATGAATTGGCTTAAGGCCTCTCCCTTCAGCATACCGTTTCCTAACAAAGCAAGGTCGATCAACTGACTAACTGTCTTGTTCGTGCCGGCGTACTCGGCCAGAACTTGGTTGCGTTGCTCACGAAGCTCATCTAGCTTATGGTTGGTGTTGGTCATATCCTCTTTCTCTTGCGCCGTGATCTCATCTTCTTTCTTTTTGCTTTGAGCCTCACGTAAGTCGGCTTGACGAGCCTCCCATCCTTTGATATCGCTAAGGATCGGTTTTAACTTCTCGTCGCAAGCTTGCTCCTCTTCAGTTAATACTTTCTTGATCAACGGATGATCCATATTCAATACGAAGTTGAAGCTATCCGGCATCTCGCCATAGAAAGACATACCCGGTTGCATAGCGGACATCTCACGCATTCTTCGCATATACTCGCTTTGTGTCAACATGACAGGGTTCGCGTTTTCGCCCAATGCCTCGAATGTTACGTAGAACTCGGTCTTGTTCAATTTCGGCATCTGACTCTTGAATACTTCCTGCATGGCCGTTTTCTGCTCCTCGCTCAAGGTTACCTTATTCGAGTCTTCCTTGCGGATCAAGTTATCGATCGTATCGCTATCCACACGAACGAAGCGGCTCTTCTCGAATTTCTGCTCCAATTGTCCGATCAAGTGTACATCCAATTGTCCGTCCATTTCCAAGACGCTGTAACCTTTGTCCTTTGCAGCTTGTATATAGCTGTATTGCTCGTCTTTATTGGTGGTATACAGATAGATTAAGTTACCCTCTTTGTCTGTCTGGTTGTCCTTGATTAAGTTCTTATATTCCTCGAAAGTGAAGTATTTGCCCTCGACGTCCTTGAATAAGGCGAACTTAACCGCACGGTCGTAGAACTTCTCATCAGTCAACATACCATATTGGATGAATAGTTTCAAGCTATCCCATTTCTCCTCGAACTGCGGACGGTCGTTCTTGAAGATCTCTTCCAAGCGGTCTGCCACCTTCTTCGTGATGTGGTTGGAGATCTTCTTCACGTTCTGATCGCTTTGCAAATAGGAACGGGATACGTTCAACGGGATATCCGGCGAATCCAATACACCATGCAATAATGTCAAGAACTCAGGAACGATACCCTCTACGGAATCCGTAACGAATACTTGGTTGCAATATAACTGGATCTTGTTACGATGCAAGTCGATATTGCTCTTGATGCGAGGGAAATATAAGATACCGGTCAAGTTGAACGGATAGTCTACGTTCAAGTGAATCCAGAACAACGGCTCATCCGTCATAGGATATAAGTCACGATAGAACTTCTTGTAATCCTCGTCGGTCATATCGGCCGGTTTGCGAACCCATGCCGGTTTGGTGTCGTTGATTACGTTATCTTCGTCCGTATCTACATATTTGCCATCCTTCCACTCTTGCTTCTTGCCGAACGCGATAGGAACCGGTAAGAAACGGCAGTATTTTGTCAATAAGCCATTGATCTTATCCTTGTTCAAGAAATCTTTATTCTCGTCATCGATATACAGGATAATATCGGTACCACGATCCTCTTTCGTCGTTTCCTCCAAGGAGTATTCCGGCGTACCGTCGCAGCTCCATTTCATGGGAACAGCGCCTTCTTTGTACGATTTCGTCACGATCTCTACTTTCTTGGAAACCATGAAAGAGGAGTAGAAACCAAGACCGAAGTGACCGATGATAGAAGCGGCGTCATTCTTATATTTCTCAACGAACTCCTCAGCGCCGGAGAAAGCGATCTGGTTGATGTACTTATCGATCTCCTCGGCTGTCATACCGATACCCCGGTCAGAGATCGTGATCGTTTTGTCATCGAACTTAACCTGTACGGTCAAATCGCCCAGTTCACCTTTAAACTCGCCCACGGAAGAAAGCGTTTTTAACTTCTGGGTAGCGTCTACCGCATTAGAAACAAGCTCACGAAGGAAAATCTCGTGATCACTGTATAAGAACTTCTTGATAATCGGAAAGATGTTTTCCGATGTTACTCCGATGTTACCTTGTTTACTGCTCATAGTCTGAATATCTTATTATTTTATTGTTATTTTGTGCGTATTCCTGTCTTGATCATTCTCAAGATCCGCCTATTCCTATACAAAACGAATGCCAAAATGTTTCGGATAAACTATAAATGACAAAAAGGCAGATGCCGGCTGATAGATTTGCAGCCGGGCATAGTTTGATCAAACCATATCATCTCCTGTCTTGGCGAATGTAACACGGATGGTTTTATGGAATGGGATAAAACGGGATACGATCGCTATGAATAAGGAGATGACTAATAAATACCCCAGTATCTCTTTTAACGCCAATAATAAGCTTTGTTGCTGTAACGTATTATAGAGTGTATTAGTGGCCATTTGCGCTGCCTCGTCGTAGGGATGCCCTTGGGTCAAGGCGTTGCCAAGCGCCTGATTATAGCGTGAGGCGGCTAGAGGGTCGGCCAGCGTAACGGTTTCTGATAAGGAATACATATATTTTTGTTCCAAGCGATATAGTATATTACTGTAAAAAGAAGTCGCCATGATAGGGGATAGTACCGAACGGAAAATGATGAGAAAGAAAGCGTTTGACAATAAATATTTAGGATTTAAATCTTCCACGGCAAATAAGGCGAAAGCTATGATTAGAATCATCATGCCCAATCCCCTGACGAATATAGGAAAGTAGAGCATCTCGTATCTGCTATCCGGTGAGATCCCGAAATAAAGGCTCCCGAAGAACAGGACGAAACAACTCATTCCTCCCGCTATCAAGAAACGAAACCGCCAACGTTGCCACCGGAACCACCAAAAACAGATGAACGCCCCCAAGACATATCCCGGAAGCAAATAAGTATAAAGGGAATAGGTATGGGTGCTGTCTACCTTTAAGATACTGGTCAGGTAGCTGGTCAACAAGGTAGTCGAAGTGCTGAAGAACATGACAAGCATCATATAGAAATAACCGATAATGGCTTTCGGCTGGTATAAAGGCGCCAGATTCACGTACGGACGTTCCGAATGATATTGATACCAAATAAATAAAGCGATCAATATCGGGGCGATCATGATATAAAGGCAAATCTTGGGGGATGCCATCCAGTCGAGTACTTTCCCGTAATTAATGACATACATAAGCATTAACAATCCGGTGGATATGATGAACATTTCCCGGATGTGTAGATCGGCCAAGGGGATGGACTTGATCGGCCGGTTATGGCGGAAGCAGATGATTACCACTAGTATGGCCAATAAGATCATCAGCATCATGAAGTAATACATATATTTCCAGTCGTAATGGTAGGCTAACTGTGCGGTAACAAGCATGGACGCTTGTCCCCCTCCGAAAACAAAAGGATAGAAGTAGGAATAGAATTGGCTACGTATATTTTTAGGGCTGAATATCTTTTGTGCGTACCGGATAAACCACAGCATGAGAAACCCTTTCAGGAAACCGATCGCGAAACTACAGACGATCAATATGTCGGCGTTCTGGGAGCGGGCGCAGATCCAGCTTAGGAAGAACTGGGCGACTAAATCCGCTAACAATAAGAATTTTATAGAGAAGGCTTCTAATATCTTCGGAATAATCGGATAGGATACTGCCATTCCCGCCGCTGCTGCGTAATATCCCATGGTTATATCCTCGGTGTTCGTGCCTAGCGTGTTTGATACCTCCAGCATACTGCCGGTGTACGAACCGTTTAGCATCGTAACCGGAAGGATAACGATGAAGATGCAAATCAATCCTAACCAGTCCGGCACCCATTGGCGGATCGGTGCCCCAAGCTCTTTCATCGTGATCATTTGCGTAAGGCTTCTGTCTCAACCATCATGCCTGCTCTTAGGTATTGCGTATCTTCTTGCGATAGATTTTCCAAGTCTATCCGTACCGGGATACGTTGTTGCACCTTGACGAAGTTTCCGGCGGAATTGTCGGTCGGGACCAATGAGTATTTGGAGCCTGTGGCGTCGGAGATTGCGGTTACCTCCCCGTTGAATATCTTTCCCGGCAACGCATCTACCTTGATACGTACTTTTTGCCCGATATAGATGTGGGGGATCTGGGTCTCCTTGTAATTGGCCGTGATCCATTTGTCTTTATCTCGTACGAGGTAGGATATCGTTTGTCCGGATTGCACGTATTGTCCGGGCTCTAAGGTCCGTCTGCCTACATGACCGTCGTAAGGGGTGGTAATAACGGTATAGGAAAGGTTTAACCTCGCTAAATCCAGATCCGCTTCTTTTCGTAAGATCGCCGCCTCGGCTCCTGTTGTCTTCTTGCTGGTTTCGGTGAATTGGGAGAAAGCGGCTTTCTTTTGTTCCACCAACGCTTGATATCGGGCTTGCGCCGCCTCGAAAGCGGCTTTGGATTGCTCGTATTGTTGCTCGGGGACCGATTCTTCTTTCAGCAGCCGCTCAAATCGGTGATAATCCTGTTCCAGTTGCCAAAGCTTGGCTTTAGCTTCGGCGATGTTGGCGTCTTGTACGGCGATGTTTGTATGGGAGGTCTCGATACCGGAACGAAGTACGTCTTGTGATCCTTGGGCGTCGATCAACGCGGCCTCTGCCTCTTTTACCTTGATCCGATATTCCCGATCGTCCAGTATGAGAAGTGTGTCCCCTTGGTGAACGTACTGGTGTTCCTTGAAACGGACCTCTTTTATGTAGCCGGAGGCACGTATATTTAGTGGGGCGATATATTGGTCCACAAAGGCATCGTTTGTCACCTCATAATTGATGTAACGCCAGAAATAATTGGCTGTCCACCAAATGCCGGAACCGGCTAAAAGGATACATATGGAGTTTAATACTATATTCCGTGTCCTTACTTTCTTTAGTCTTTGATGTTTCTCTTTTAATTCGTTTGCCATAGTCGTTGTTTCTTTTTAGAGACGGCCGCAAGCCTTCTGTAGTTGATAGTAAGTGTAAATCACGTGGGTACGGGCATTCGTGAGCTGTAGCTCCGCGTTGAGGAGAACCGAGTTCGCGTCGAGTAAGTCGGTTAGGATCGCCAATTGGTTTAAATACCGGTTTTGCATGATCCTGTAGTTCTCTTGAGCTTGCCGTACGGATAACTTCAAGGCTTCCACTTCTTGTAGAGCCTCCTTATGACGTAAGAACGCGGTGCGCACTTCTATACGGATTTTCTGCTTTTTCTGTTCCTCCTCGTTTTTATGTAACGAGACCATCCATTTGCTTTCCTTTATCTTATGGTTGTTTTTATATAAAGAGGATAAAGGGTAGGAGAGCGACAGCCCTATGTTCCAGTTGTTATTGTACATATCCGCTAATGTTCGGGAGACTGGACGTGCCAATGTGTTCGACGCATATAGCGATAGGCTGGGTAGCGAGGAGGCTTTAGTCAAACGTATATCATTTTGGGCTAACTCTGTTTGTTTCCGGAGTAGACGTATCGCCGGATCATTGGAATAGGCTTGGGCTACATAATCTTCGTAAGTTTCTAAAGATATGGTTTGGTCCAGTAACGTGGTATCTGGTTTGAGCAATAGATTCTCATCGAGACCGATCAGGATATCCAATTGCTGTGATACCAGTATGAGGCTATTATCCGTTTCTTGCAAGGATAGGCGGTCGTTGGTTAATTGCATCTCACTTCTTAATACGTCGTTATTGGTTATCAGTCCCTCTTTTTTCATACGCCGGATATCTTGCAGGCGGCGTTCCGATTCCTCGATATTACGGGAAAGCACCTCACGTTGTTTAAACAGGCTGAAAAGACCGATGTATTGATTTAATAGACCGAGCTTGATCTCACTCTGGTCTGTGAGCGTTTGTAAAGAGGCGACTTTTTTCTCCAGATCCGCTTTCCGGATGGAATACCGGATTTTACCACCTTGGTATACTGGTTGGGTAAGGTCGATGGCATAGTTCTGGGACCAATCGGGCGCTTCCGGGCGAGTCGGATGGGCGAGTCCTTGCTCAAAGAGGATCGGTTGCCCTACATATCCACCTTTCAAGCCGATTTGCAGGTCTGGCAATTGTGCGGAACGTGCCGTATGGGTTCTCTCTTGCGCTATCGATTCTTTTAAGACGTCTGCTTGGATCCGCAGACTATGCCGTACGCCTCTCTCGAAAAGCTGGTCGATGGTCAGGAAGAGCGAATCGGTTTGGGCGATTGCCGGAAATGTAGCGACCGTCATACAAAAGAGGCTCAATACGTGCTTTTTATATATTCTCAAGGACATTATGTACTGCTTTTAATTCGGATAACATGGTTTCTACGTTCTCTATTCCGATAATATGCTCCGCATGTACATAAACCTGATCAAGGATCGGGCGAATTTGCTTTTTGAATTCTTCTCCTTCCGGGGTTAGGAAAACCAGTTTGTTCCTCCGGTCCTCGGGATCTTCTTTCCGATGGACGTAGCCTTTCTTCTCTAAATTGTTCATTAGGTTTGTCAGACAAGCCTTATCCTTTGCCGTTCTCTCTGCCAAGACCTGTTGGGTGATACCTTGTTCGTGCCATAGGCAACTCAAGATTTGAAGCATCTCAAATGTTATACCGGCGTTGTTCTTTTTCAGCGTTCGTTGCATAGACCGACGAAATGCCATGCGTGTGCGGACAACTTGTAACATAAGTTCCCGGAATTCTTTACCTTCTACCATTACTTATAATTCTTTTAAACTTGCTGGGCGCGAAGATAGCGTTTTTTCTCGGATTAGTCAAATGTTTAACTAATTAGCGTCTCGCTAATAAAGTATGTTTGCCATCTAGGTGGCACAGCTTTGCCATCGGCGTGGCACGGGCTTGCCATCACTATGGCACGGGTATGCCATCAGCGTGGCACAGCTGTGCCAAGGCGATGGCAGATGTTGGCACAGTATGTGTATGAAAGACAGGTGTATAGAATGAAGGCGTAACAAACCCGTGGAGTGATTCGTTACGCTTTCTGTTTAGTTCTCGTTTACGAGTTTAAGATGCATTCTTCTTTATCCAAACGCCTCCTTCAATTGCTTCACCCATCGCTCGATTCGTTTGTCGGTTTGATCCGGTTGGTTTTCCAAATCGAGGACTAAGCCTAGTAGTTTGCCATTTTTCAAGGCTTTGGAGGCATTAAAGAAATAATCATCCGAAGAGGTCTCGCCTACTAAAGTCGCTCCACAGGAGGTGAAAGCGTCCGCCAATATGCCGACTCCATCGGCGAAATTATCCGGATAATTCGTTTGATCTCCAAGACCGAAAATAGCGACCTTCTTATTTTTAAGGTCTAAAGTGACCAGTTCCGGGATGATCTCGTCCCAATAGGTGGGAAGCTCGCCATCGAACCAAGTAGAGGTTCCTGCGATTATATGGTCGTAAGCCTCGAAATCTCTTTTCCATGCGCTTTCAATAGGGATGATATCGATCTGATCCTCCCCGAAAGCTTTTCTTATTTTATTGGCGACAAAGGTTGTTTTCTCTGTGCCCGTTCCGTAAAATAATCCTGTTTTCATTGTGATACTTTTAAAGATTTAACGAATGTGGATCTAATAAAGCAGCAGTTCTTTTGCCGCATGATAGATGGTCTCCTCGTTGGGGAGGATGGCCCGTTCCAAGACCGGATGGAAACCAACCGGAGTGAATAGGGAACCTACCCGTTGGATCGGAGCATCCAAGTACTGGAATAGTTCCGAGCCGATGATGCCGGCAATTTCCGCTCCGAAGCCAGAGAAGACCTTGTCCTCATGTACGATCAATACTTTACTGGTTTTCTTCACCGAGTTGAAGATCGCCTCTTTATCCAATGGTATCAAGGTACGAAGATCGATAACCTCCAGTTCCCAGCCTTTCTCCTTGTAAAGAAGCTCGGCTACGTTGAGGCAAAGATGGGTCGTATTGCCATAAGTGATGATTGTCAGATCTTTTCCCGGACGGCGTATGCGGGCTTTCCCGAACGGAACCTCGAAATCCTCGGGGACAAAGGTGGAGGCTTCTACCGCGTTGTAGAGCGCTTTCGGTTCCAGATAGAGCGTAAAGCCTTTAGAACGCATACTCGTCCGCAACAGTCCGGCGGCATCATCCGCGAAAGAGGGATAAACAATCCGGGCACCGGGTAATGAGGTCAATGCGCCCTCAATGGTCTGGGAATGATAAAGCCCTCCTCCGATATAGCCTCCGGAGGCTAGGCGCAAAGTGATGTTTGGGGTAAATTGCCCGTTGCTGCGCCAATACTCATGCGTACATTCCACGTATTGCTCGACGGCCGGCCAGAAGTAATCGGCGAATTCCGCGCCCTCGATCACTACATGGATCTTCGGGTCAAAGCGGCACATACCGTTCGCTGTCCCTACGATATAATCCTCGGCGATAGGGGCGTTGAAGACTCGCTCGATACCGAATTCTTGCTGCATGCCTTTCGTGATGTTGAATACGCCACCCTTTTCTTTATTGGCTACATCCTGTCCCCAGATAAACGTATCCGGGTTGTGCCGGAACTCCGCTTTCAACGTCTTGTTGATCGCCGTAACTAGCGTTTCTTTCTCTCCTTCCTCGTTTTGAACACCTTCTTTGTATTTCTGAGGTTGATAAGGTTCCGGGAGGACGTAATCCTTGACGGTAGACGGATCGGGATCGGGGGCGGCCATCGCTTTCCGATTGGCGGCTTTCAGGTCTTTAGCCGCTAGATCCGCGATCTCTTTCAATTCTTCCTCGGTGAAACGTCCGTAACGGATCAGCATGCGATGGAATTTGTATAAAGGATCGGCGGATTTTACATAGGTAAGCTCGTTCTCATCACGATACAAGGTATGTTTATCGGAGTTTGAGTGGGAGCCTATCCGTACGCAATTGGCCTGAACGATCACGGGAGTCCGGTTGGCGATCGCGTACTCTTTGGCCTCGGTCATGGCATTCATGGAATCGAATACGTCTTTCCCATTGCAATGGATAATACGTAAATTCTTGAAGCCAGAGAAGTTATCGGCAACTTTACGATTGGCCGTCTGGTCCTTTTTGGGGACAGAGATACCATATCCATTGTCTTGGAAGACAAAGATAACCGGCAGTCGCTCATTGCTGGCGCCATTGATTGCCTCATACACATAGCCTTCGGAAGCGGCCGATTCACCGTGCGAGGTAATCGCTACGCCTTTCTGTCCATAGTAAACCATCGCCCGTGCCACGCCGGTGGCATGGAGATCGTGAGTCGCCGTAGCGGAAGAAACGTTCTCGATATGCCATTCCATCTTAGAGAAGTGATTGGACATATGTCGGCCGCCACTGGTCAGATCGGTCGCCTTGGAGATACCGTTCAGGATGATCTCCTCGGCAGTCATTCCCGCCGAGAGAACCGTCAACATATCCCGGTAATAGGGGAAGAGAAAGTCCGTATCCTTATCGAATACTTGTCCCATGGCGAGTTGTATCCCGTCGTGCCCGGCATACGGGGCATGATAAGACCAGCCGAGAGATTGCAATAAATAGGAGGGAGCCTTCTCATCGATCGCCCTTCCGAGCGTCATAAGGTAAAACCATTTCCTGAGAGTCTCCTTATCTGTTGTTTTTATATCATACTTTTTCATGTTGTTCTATTATATATATAATGTATTAAGCGTTCCAATTCTCTAGTTCGTCGGCGATGGAACGTAAAAAGGCTCCCGCCAAAGCTCCGTCCACGATACGATGATCGTAGGAGAGTGAGAGGTACATCTTGTGACGGATAGCGATCGTATCTCCCTCGGGCGTCTCTACTACCGCAGGCTTCTTCTCGATATAACCGACGGCTAGGATCGCTACTTGAGGCTGATTGATGATCGGGGTGCCAAACAAACTCTTGAAGGTTCCGAAATTCGTAATCGTGAACGTTCCGCCTTGGATGCTATCCGGGGCGAGCTTATTCTCACGGGCTTTAGCCGCCAAGGTATCTATTTGTGAGGCGAGGCCACTTAGGTTCAGCTTATCGGCATCGTGTATAACCGGGACAATTAAATTTCCGTCGTTTAAGGAAACCGCTATACCTATATTAATAGGCTTCTTTAGGATGATATTGTAACCGTCCACGGATGAATTTACTAATGGATAGGTTTTCAACGCTTTGGCGGTCGCTTCGGTAATAGCCGGCATATAAGTTAGGTTGATGCCTTCTTGCTTGAAGAATTGATCCTTCACTTTTTTACGCCAGTTAACCAGTCGGGTCACGTCTACCTCGATAACCGACGTCACATGCGGAGATACTTTTTTTGATAATACCATATGGTCCGCAATGATCTTACGTACACGATCCATTTCTCTCACCTCGTCTCCTTGGGCGAGTGGAGCGGATGGAGTGGCCGCTGTCATAGGCATGGAAGGAGCGGTCGGCAGCGCTACCGTAATTGTTGGCGTGCTCGTAGCCGTTTGCTGCATGGAAGAAACAGGAGCCTGTTTCGGCTTCGGCATTTCCGTACCTTTATTTTTGTGATCGATATACGTTTGAATATCTTTCTTACTGAGACGTCCCAGATATCCGGTACCCGGAATATGATCCAGTTCATCTTGCGATACACCGGCAGCTTTCGCTAATTGCAATACGACGGGAGAATACCAACGATCTTCCTCTTGGGAATTCTTTGATAATTCCTCTGAGGCGGGAGCGGGGACTTGTTCTTTCGGTTGAGTAGCCTCCGAGGTTTCCGGCTGAGCTCCGTTATCCTCTCCTTCACCTTCGATCTCAAGAATCGCTACGACTGTACCGACCGCTACGGTGTCTCCCTCATTAAAAAGAAGTTGTTTTACTTTTCCCTCAACGGGGGATGGAATCTCAGCGCTTACTTTCGCTGTGCTTACTTCGAAAAGGACATCATCTTCCTCTACGGTATCACCTACCTTTACCGACCATGAGATGATGGTTCCTTCTGTAATACTTTCGCCCAACTTAGGCATCTTTATCTCAAATGTAGCCATATTTTGATTTTTTAATTACTGTTATATAGTGGGAGACGGGGCGTGCCCCGTCTCTACAAACGGTATATAATAAGAACAAAGATCAAGAAGGTAAGTTTCTGTATTATAGTGTATAAGTGTTAAAGTTCCAGCTGGCTGTAGCATATTTCTGCTCTTTAAGCCGATAGATGGCTTCCAAGTCTGCTTGCGTGAAATAATAATCTTGAATGCCGGGATTATTGATCGTGAAATAGTAAAGAAGCGCTTTCTTAAAATGCTGGATGGAGATGGAAGCCGGAAGATGGGCGCTGATATTCGTGACCGGACTCCGTACAGATTTAACGAATGTCGATCGTTTACCTCCTGTTTTCTCTGGTGTTTGACGGGATGTACTTTTCAAGGAGGTGACGAGCCTATCCAGATCGGTGGAAAACAATAAGGTAGCATGGTGCATATACCGATTCTTATGGATACTCTGTGCGCTACCCGATATTTTAAATCCTCCTATAGTTAATCCTTTCCGTTCATCCACCTCGACATGTACTCCCAATGTCTTGAGAAAATTCATGATCTGGATGGTATATTTGTCGGTCTGCATAATCTGGCCGGTCTCTATAAATGTAAGATTCAGGTTTCCCGGATCATGGTAAACGGCACCACCACCGGAAAACCTGCGTGCTATCTTGATTTGTTGGTCTTGTACGAATTTGAGATTTACCTCGGTCCATACATCCTGATGCTTACCGATCACGATTGATGGTTCATTCTGCCAAAGCATGAAAATATTCTCTTTGAAATTCTTGAGCAGATACTCTTCGGCGGCCAAATTGAAGTATGGATCCGTTTGTGTATTGTGAATGCAAAGCATCAGGAAACTGTTTTAGTTAGGCGTTTTATTAGATATATAAACTTTCGTGGAGGATCTCACTGACTGTCGGATGCGGGAAAATATTTTTCTTAAATTCATCGACTGTATAACCATTCTCGACAGCGATTCCGGCGGTGACGATAATCTCGGATGCCGGATTCCCTAGTAGATGGCAACCGATGATACGATCCTCGTCGTCCGTGATCAGTTTACATAAACCATTACCATTCTCGTTCTCTGCGACGAAACGTCCGGAATAGGTCATCGGGATCTTTTGAACACGAAAACTTTCCCCATTCGCTACCAATTCCTCTTCTGTCTTACCCACGCTCGCCAATTCCGGATTCGTATAAACTACCGCCGGAATGGCTTTATAGCTCATCTCGTCCGGTATGCCTAGGATATGGTGTATGGCAACTTCCGCTTCCCGGTAAGCCGTATGTGCCAGCAGGGAAAAACCGGTAATATCTCCAGCCGCATATACATGTGGATGGGAAGTCAGCATATGTTCGTTTACCTTTACACCGGCCCCTTGTATTTCGATCGCTAGATTTTCGAGTCCCAGACTCTTTGTAATCGGACGGCGGCCCACGCTCACCAATATTTTATCGGCTTCAATCGTGTCTGCCTTGCCGTTTTTCTCAACAAAGACTTTCTCTGCCGATACCTCTGTAACTTTGGTATTCAAGAAAAACTCTACGCCTTTTTTCTTATACTCGGATCGAAGCATCGCTGAGGTTTCTTTATCTATATTCCCTAATATCTCGGGTAGCATCTCGATTACCTTCACCTTTACGCCCATACTGTTAAAGAATGAGGCGAACTCCATTCCGATCACGCCACCACCGATAATCGCTAACGATTTTGGCAAATCGTTGAGATCAAGGGCTTCCCGGGAAGTCCAATACTTGACCTCTGATAACCCTTTGATAGGAGGGATCACGGTTTCAGAGCCTGTGCATACTAACACATTCTTCACTAAATACTCTTTTCCATCGCAGTGAATCCGTATATTTCCAAACTCCTCTCCGGTGATTCGTGCCTCTCCTTCTACGATGGTGACGCCGTTACCCGTAAGCTGGGCTTTTACCCCGAGCGTAAGTTTACGGACGGTCTTGTTCTTCCGATCGATAATCTTTGCCAAGTCGAAACTTGGGTCTTTCATCGCCACTATACCATATTTGGAGGCACTTTTGATGCTGTCTAGTATCTTGGCGGAGTATAAAAGAGTTTTTGTCGGGATACATCCCTCGTTTAGGCAGACGCCACCGATAGCGTTCTTCTCGAAAAGGATCGTTTTTAATCCATTCTCCGAAGCCCTTTCGGCGGCGGTGTAACCCGCAGGTCCACCGCCTATGATTGCTATGTCATATTCCATATACATTATTATAATTATTTGAATACTAAAATTCGTTCCTCTAATGGGGCAAATTGTTTTTCTCCCGGTTCCTGCGTAGAGGTTCCGAACGGCATCTCGGCGATCAGTTTCCAGTTCGGATTGATACGCCATTGTTTAGCGACCGCCTCGTCGATCAACGGGTTGTAATGTTGCAAAGAAGCGCCGAAGCCGGCGTCTTCCAGCATAGTCCATACCGCGAATTGATGCATAGCCGATGTCTGTTGGGACCATACCGGGAAATTCTCTTTATAAGAAGGAAATTGCTTCTGTAAGCCTTCTACTACCGCTGTATCCTCGAAAAAGAGGACCGTGCCATAGCCAGCCTCGAAAGAATTATCTATCTTTGCCTCGGTAGCCTTATAGGCTTCGGCGGGGACGATTTTACGAAGCGTGTCTTTTACGATTTCCCAAAGCTTCTTGTGGCTTTCACCCAGTAGCAGTACGATTCTCGTAGACTGCGAATTGAATGCGGAGGGAACGTGAGTGACCGCTGTCTTAATAATCTCATGAATCTCGTTGTCGGAAATGGGAGAGTTGTTACCTATTCCATAATGTGTCCGGCGATGCTGGATCGCTTCTTTAAAACTTCTTGCCATAATGAATATCATGTTATGTTGTTATATACCTATAACTAATTTAAGACATGATTTGTTGAGGAAAAAATATTTGAGAATTCTTGCGGATAAATCAAAATAATTCTTACCTTTGCACCCTGTAAAGATGAGACTCTATTAGAATCTTCGTTTTTGTTCATGATGCTAGTTCAGAAAGGGAAGACACATAGCAGGAGTTGACTTAAATTTCGTATAATTTAAAAGAACAGATTAGAAATGTCTAAAATTTGTCAAATTACTGGAAAGAGAGCAATGGTTGGAAACAACGTTTCTCACTCAAAGAGAAGAACGAAGCGTAAGTTCAATGTCAACCTGTTTACGAAGAAGTTCTACTGGGTAGAGCAGGATTGCTGGGTTAGCTTGAATATATCTGCGGCTGGCTTACGTACAATCAATAAGTTGGGTTTGGATGCGGCTATCAAGATGGCGGCTGAAAAAGGTTATTTGAACGCATAATTTGTGGAGGATATAGAAAATGGCAAAAAAAGCAAAAGGAAATAGAGTACAGGTAATCCTTGAGTGTACAGAGCACAAGGAAAGTGGAATGCCGGGTATGTCTCGCTATATCACTACGAAGAATAGAAAGAATACTACTCAGAGATTGGAATTGATGAAATACAATCCGGTTTTGAAGAAGATGACGTTACACAAAGAAATTAAGTAATAGGAGATTTTAAACGATGGCAAAAAAAGCAGTTGCAACATTTAAGAAAGGTGACGGTCGTACTTATTCCAAAGTGATTAAAATGGTTAAGTCTCCGAAAACAGGTGCATACATCTTCCAAGAAGAAATGATCCCTAACGAAGCTGTAAAAGATTATTTCGCTAAATAATTAAGTAGCGAATAATAAAGAATATAAGAGGCTTCTCTCCGATAAAGCGGAGGGAAGCTTTTTTTGTACCCTAAACTTTTGAAAGTATAGTTGGTTACAAATAAAATATTTTCTTAATTTTGTTGGGTTAATTTGTAGAGATGGGGCATGCCGTGTCTCTTCCCATCCAAATGGTAGTTTGTGTGAAATAATAATATAACAAGATAAAATAATTAAAGCTATGAGATTCGATGTATCCAGCACTGCGCTATTATCACGTTTACAGTCTATAAGCAAGGTTATCGCTTCCAAGAACTCTTTACCGATTCTGGACAGCTTCCTTTTTAACCTAGAAGGAAATACGCTTACGGTGACAGCTTCCGATGCCGAGACCCGGTTGGTGACTTCCGTAGACGTCATGAATGCCCAAGGTGCCGGACTCTTTGCGGTTTCCGCCAAGATACTGCTCGATCCGCTGAAAGAGCTTCCCGAACAACCGCTTACTTTTGATATCAATGATGAGAATTTGGAGATTTTCATTCATTTCCAGAATGGTAAGTATAATTTTATCGGTCAGAAAGGGGACACATATCCGCAGCAGAAGCCGTTGAATGATAACGCTATCTCTATCTCGATGGATGCCCAGATGCTGTTAAACGGCATCAGTCGTTCCTTGTTCGCTACGGCCGATGATGAGCTTCGCCCTGTAATGAATGGTGTCTATTTCGATATCCATACAGATGATTTGACGTTCGTGGCATCAGACGGACATAAATTAGTTCGCTTGCGTAACTTGGCGGTGAAATCCCCGGAACGGGCTTCTTTCATTTTGCCGAAGAAGCCGGCTAATTTATTGAAGAATTTGTTGGCGAAGGAGTCGGAGCAAGTATTGATTAAGTTTGATGATAACAATGCGTATATTACTTGCACGAACTTCGAGATGGTTTGTCGTTTGATCGAGGGGCGTTACCCGAACTATAATAGTGTGATTCCTCAAGAAAACCCGTTTAAGGTAACGATCGATCGTATCTCTTTCTTGAATGCTTTAAAGCGTGTTTCTGTCTTTTCTAATCCGGCGAGCAGCTTGGTGAAGTTGCACTTGAAGGATAGCTTGATTACGGTTTCCGCCCAAGATATCGATTTCTCCACTTCTGCGGAAGAGCGTATTGTTTGTCAGTTTGACGGGACGGAGTTAAGCATCGGTTTTAAGGCTACATATCTGATCGAGATCCTTGGAAATATCAGCTCGGAAGAGGTTGTATTAGAATTAGCGGACCCTTCACGTGCCGGCTTGATCGTTCCTTCTGAGAATGATGAGGACGAGGACTTGCTCATGTTGCTGATGCCGATGATGTTGAATGACTAATAAATAAATAATGCAGTTAAACTTAAGGAACCCGCTGGTCTTTTTTGATTTAGAGACCACGGGTATAAATATCGTAAAGGACCGTATCGTAGAGATTTCCTACGTGAAGGTCTTCCCAAATGGGAAAGAAGAAACGAAGACACGCCGGATAAATCCCGGTATGCCTATTCCCCCCGAATCTACCGCTATTCATGGCATAACCGATGAAGATGTAAAAGATTGTCCGACCTTTAAGGAGATCGCTAAATCTTTGGCAACCCAGATCGAGGGTTGTGATTTGGCCGGATATAATTCCAACCGTTTTGATATACCCATGCTTGCCGAGGAGTTCCTGCGTGCGGGTGTGGATATCGATTTGAACCGGCGCAAATTTATCGATGTACAGACGATTTTCCATAAGATGGAGCAACGTACGTTATCTGCCGCTTATAAATTCTATTGCAATAAAAGCTTGGAGAACGCTCATACGGCTGAGGCTGATACGTTGGCTACGTATGAGGTGTTGAAAGCGCAGCTGGATCGCTATCCGGATTTGAAGAATGACGTAGCTTTCCTTTCCCAATATTCCTGCTACTCGAATAATGTGGATTTCGCCGGACGTATGGTTTACAACGATAAAGGCGAGGAGGTTATTAACTTCGGTAAGTATAAAGGCCGTTTGGTAACGGAGATCTTGAAGTCGGATCCGGGTTATTATTCTTGGATCATGAATGGCGATTTCCCGTTGAATACGAAGAAAATGTTGACAGAGATTCGTTTGAGAGACTTTAATTCAAAATAAGGCGATGAATAATTTTGAGTTTTGCAATCCTGTAAAGGTTGTGTTCGGCAAAGGAAGTATTGCCCGTTTGTCTGCTTTAATTCCAGAAGGAAGTAAGGTTCTGGTGGTATACGGTGGCGGTAGCATTAAGAAAAATGGCATTTATGAGCAGGTGACGGCAGCTTTGAAAGACTTCCATACCTATGAGTTTGGTGGTATCGAGGCGAATCCCCGTTATGAGACTTGTATGAAGGCTGTTGAGTTGGTGAAGGGGGAGAATATCGATTTCTTGCTGGCGGTAGGCGGCGGATCAGTGATCGACGCTACGAAATTTATCGCTTCGGCTACGTTTTTCGAGGGAGATCCTTGGGATATCTTGTCGAAAGGTGGCGTGATAAAGAAAGCGCTTCCTTTAGGAGTAGTGCTGACTTTGGCCGCTACCGGTTCGGAAATGAATGAACGGGCGGTAATTTCCCGGGAATCTGTCCATGAGAAATTGAATTTCATGTCTCCGTTGGTGTTCCCTAAGTTCGCTATCTTAGATCCGCAGGTAACTTATTCTTTACCAGAGCGACAGGTGGCTAACGGTGTCGTTGATTCGTTTATCCATGTGGTCGAGCAATACCTGACTTATCCGGTGAACGCTAAGGTTCAAGATTATTTTGCCGAGGGATTGATGAAGACAATCGTGGAAGAAGGCCGCAAGGTCTTGCAAAACCCGAATGATTATGATATTCGTGCTAATTTGATGTGGGCGGCTACGAATGCCTTGAACTGTTGGATTGGCCAAGGAGTACCCCAAGACTGGTCCTCACACCGTATGGGATATGCATTGACGGCGCAGTTCGGCTTGGATCATGCCCAGACTTTGGCGGTTATCTTGCCGGGTGTCATGACCTATATGCGTAAGGAGAAAGCGGCGAAACTGATCCGGATGGGAGAGGTTGTATTTGGTATTACCGAAGGATCTGCCGATGAAAAGGCGCAAAAGTCAATAGAGGCTACGGAAGATTTTTTCCATTTCATGGGATTAAAGACTCGTCTTTCCGACTATGGGATCAAGGAGTCCGACTTGGATGCTTTGGTGGAACCTATCGATCGAATGGGATGGAAACTTGGTGAATATGGCAATATAAACTCAAAAGTAGCCAAAGAGATTCTTTTGTTGAGGTTGTAGAGACGCAACGTGCTACGTCTCTACTGGCAAAGATAAATTGATTCGATATATGACATTGAAAGATAAACATATTATATTAGGGATTACGGGGAGTATAGCCGCATACAAAGCCGCTTATATCATCCGGGGATTGGTGAAAAAAGGAGCCGAGGTACAAGTGGTTATCACGCCGGCGGGAAAAGAGTTTATCACTCCGCTTACGTTATCGACGTTGAGTAGCCACCCTGTAATCAGCGAGTTTTTTTCCAATAGGGATGGTACATGGAATAGCCATGTGGATCTGGGGCTTTGGGCGGATGCCATGTTGATTGCTCCGGCTACCGCTTCCACGATCGGTAAGATGGCGAACGGAATCGCCGATAATATGCTGATAACTACTTATCTTTCTTGCAAATCCCCTGTATTCGTGGCTCCGGCCATGGATTTGGATATGTTCGCTCATCCGAGTACCCAACAGAATCTGGAGCGCTTGCGTTCATTCGGTAACCGGATTATCGAACCTGCCGAGGGGGAATTGGCGAGCCATTTGGTTGGTAAAGGCCGGATGGAAGAACCCGATAAGATTATCGAGGTTTTGGAAGACTTCTTTTTCGCTCAAAAAGATCTTGAAAAAAAAAAGATCTTAATAACAGCAGGTCCGACATATGAAAAGATAGATCCCGTACGTTTTATAGGTAATTACTCTTCCGGTAAGATGGGGTTCGCTTTAGCGGAAGCTTGTGCGGAGAGAGGGGCGGAGGTGACTTTGGTCGCTGGTCCAGTCTCTTTAAAAACACATCATCCGGCTATTAAACGAATCGATGTTGAGTCTGCCGGGGAAATGTACCAAGCGGCGATAACCGCATTCCCGAGTAGCGATGCTGCCATATTATGTGCCGCTGTCGCCGATTACCGTCCGGAGAATGCTTCCGAGCAGAAGATCAAACGGGAAACAGAGGGAGAGATGACGCTTCATTTGGTTCCGAACCCGGATATCGCCGCCTCTTTGGGTGCGATCAAGCGGGAAGGACAGGTCATGGTGGGGTTCGCCCTGGAGACGAACGACGAGGCCACTCATGCCGAAGGTAAACTGAAGCGGAAGAATCTCGATTTCATCGTTTTGAATTCTTTACGAGACCAAGGTGCCGGTTTCCGTTGCGATACCAATAAGATCACGATTATCGACAATGCCGGAGGAGTAACGAGCTATCCGCTCAAAACGAAGCGGGAGGTAGCCTCTGATATCGTAAATAAGTTGGTAACATTATTGAAATGAGAAAAGTAAGAAGACTGTTTTATCTATTCATGCTTTGCGCCGCTCCTTTTTGTGGGAAGGCGCAAGAGTTGAACGCCCGTATCACGGTAAACGGAGACAAGATCGCGACCGCTAACAAGCAAATCTTCACGACCTTGCAGAACTCCTTGACTGAGTTCGTGAATAACCGGAAATGGACGGATGCCACGTTTGCTGTCAATGAGAAGATCGATTGTACGATGACGATTATCGTGAATGAATTGGATGAGACGAACTTCAAGAGCGAGATCCAGATACAAGCCCGCCGTCCGGTCTATAATTCCAGTTATACAACTACTCTTCTGAATTTTAGGGACCAACAGTTGGATTTTGAATATACGGAGGGAGAGCCATTGGACTATAACTCAAATACGCTGACCAGCAATCTTACGGCCACTATCGTGTTTTACGTCTATGTGATCTTGGGGCTTGATTTCGATAGTTTCGCCCCGAAAGGTGGAACTACCTATATACAGCAGGCCCAACAAATCGTGAACATGGCCCAGTCTGAGATGTCGTGGACGGGCTGGAAAGCTTTTGATAGCAACCAGAACCGCCATGCCGTAGCGACGGCTTTGCAAGATAACGCATCCGACGCTTTCCGGGAAATGTGGTACACGTATCACCGGAAAGGACTCGATGAAATGGCGGCAAATCCGGATCGCGGACGTACGACGATCATCGGTGCGCTTCCCGCCTTGCAGGAAGTAAAGAAAGCCCGGCCTACTTCTGTGCTTCTACAAATGTTCGCCGACGCTAAATTAGATGAGATTATCGCGATTTATTCGAAAGCGACCACACAAGAGCGGCAAGAGGGCTATAAGATGCTGTTCGAGATCTATCCGGCACAATCCACTCGCTTGGAAGAGCTTCAAAAACCAGTAAGGTAAAATAGTTATGTTGAAATCCTTATTTATACAGAACTTTGTCTTGATAGACAATTTGGATATCCGCTTTGATAAAGGCTTCTCGGTGATAACGGGTGAGACCGGAGCGGGAAAATCTATTATATTAGGAGCCTTGTCATTGGTGCTGGGACAACGTGCGGATGGCAAGAGTATAAAGAAAGGTTCGGATAAATGTGTGATCGAGGCCGTATTTGATGTCTCAAAATATCAGTTGGAGCCTTTCTTCCTAAGTAACGACCTTGAGTACGACGCGGATAGCTGTATCTTGCGTCGGGAGCTTTATGCCTCCGGCAAATCCCGTGCCTTCGTCAATGATTCTCCGGTTTCCCTTACGATCTTAAAAGAGTTGGGAAGCCGCTTGATCGATATCCATTCGCAGCATCAGAATCTATTGTTGGGCGATAACCGTTTCCAGCTGAAAGTGATCGATGTAATGGCCGAAAATGAGATCTTGCTTATTCTTTATAAGAAGGAATTTACCCGTTATCAGGCGTTGCGAAGGGAACTGAAAGATTTGAGGGACAAAGCGGCTCAAAGCAAGCAGGAGGAAGACTATATCCGTTTTCAATTGGAACAATTGGACGAAGCCAACCTTCAACCGGATGAGCAGGATGAGTTGGAGCAAGAGCAAGAAACTCTCTCGCATGCGGAGGAGATCAAAAGCTCTTTATATAAGGTAACCGAACTCTTGGACGGCGAGGAGCAAGGAGCCATCCAAATACTCAAGGAAGCCCTTTCCACCGTGGATTCCTTAGAAAGATGTTTCCCGAAAGCCAAGGAAATCTCCGAGCGAATCCGCTCGGCTTATATCGACTTGAATGATCTGGCTTCCGAGACAGACGTTTTAAAGGAAGATGTAGAGTTCAACCCGGAACGATTGGAATGGGTGAATGAACGCTTGAATACCCTTTATACGCTCCAGCAAAAACACCGTGTCTCCACCGTGGATGAATTGATCGCTATACGGGATCAATACCAAGAGCAATTGCGTGCGATCGATTCTTTCGATGAGCAAATCGGTTTGTTAGAGAGTCAATTGGATGCCTCGTATAAAGAGTTGCTTCAACAGGCCTCCGTGCTTAGCGAGCAGCGTAAAGTCGCTTCCACGGCGATGGCCTCGCAATTGGTCAAGATGATTATTCCGTTGGGGATGCCGAATACCCGTTTCCGTGTGGACATCCTTCCTCGCAAAGAGCCGGAGAGCGATGGAATGGACGATATCCGATTTATGTTCTCCGCCAATAAGAGCGCGGAATTGCAGCCGGTAGCCCAAACCGCTTCCGGAGGTGAGATCTCCCGGTTGATGCTCTGCATTAAGGCTATGATTGCCGGGTTCACCGCTTTACCTACTATTATCTTTGATGAGGTAGATACGGGGGTATCGGGTGATATCGCCGATAAAATGGGGGATATCATGCAAGAACTCGGAACAAAGATGCAAGTTTTCGCTATCACTCACTTACCTCAGATAGCGGCGAAGGGGCAAGCTCATTATTTTGTTTATAAGAAGGATACCAAAGACCGTACGCTGACCCGTATCAAGCAATTAGAGGGGGAGGAACGTGTGAACGAGGTGGCCCGTATGTTGAGCGGAGCCTCGTTGACAGAGGCTTCTCTTGCCAATGCGAAAGATTTGTTGGGTATCAAGGATTAAACCTTTCTAAAGTAGGGCAGTCTTAGATAAAAGAACAAACGATTCGCTTTATTATTAACTTAAAATTGAAAAGACATGAAACGATTCAGCTTACTATGTGTGTTGGCTATATTGTGCAGTTTACCCGCTTACAGCCAGTTTTGGATCAGTTTTGGGTGGAATGAACCGCATTGTCAAAATTGTCTTTGGATGGAGCAAGCGATGCATTTGCCCGCTCGCCAAGCAGCGGAATACCATAAGATCATCCATAAGTACGGACAGAAAATAGAGAAGGAGGCCCGCCGTGACTATCGGTATTGGGACCGTGCGGCCCGCCGTATTTACGATTTGCGTATGGAAAGGGATCGTAAGATCCAACGTATATTGACTCCAGCCCAGTTCAATCTATATGTCCGTTTTGTAAGGGAGCATCCGCAACGTATCCATGATTATCGGGGATGGTATGCGAATCCGAGATATCCGGATCGCCGCCCGTCCCATGACTGCCGTCGCTATGAGGATAACTATTGGAATTACCGCTGGGGTACCATTCACCATGACAATCATTGGAGAGACGACCGGCATGACTCAGATAGACATTGGGATCGTGACAACCATCGTCATGACTATCGGAAACCAGCGAAACCGGATAAGCCCAAACCTAAAAAGAATAAGAAGGATCGGGACGATAGAAAAGAACGGTATTATAGCAATGGGCGAAAGGTCTAATAATTCAACCATAGCTTGAAAGAGGCCCATTTTTCTTTGCTGACCAATATTTTCTCTTTATGTTCCGGCTTTATGTGGACAATGACCTTATTCTGAAAATAGGGCTCTATTTTCACGATGGATTCGATATTTATGATCGTCTGCCGGTTCGTCCGGAAAAATTTATCGGGATCTAATTGTTCCATGAGTTTATCCAGCGGGAAATCGATTATGTACTCCTTGTTTTGGCGTGTGACAGCGAAGGTGATCTTGTTTAATGAATAAAAGTAGGCGATATCCTCCACCTGTAAAGTGATCAGTTTCTCGTTGCCGGAAATAAGGAAACGGGTCCTGTATTTCTTGCCGGGATACGTGAGGGAATGGAGTACTTCCAATAAATCATTTTGCTCTAAGAGCTTCTGGTTGTACTTAGACGTGACATGCTCGAATTTCTGGATGGCTTCCTCCAATCTCTCTTGTCGTATCGGTTTGAGTAGATAATCAATACTGTTTACCGTAAAGGCTCGGACTGCATATTCATCGTAAGCGGTCGTAAAGATAATGAGACTTGTAGGACAAGCCTGTTCTATAAATAAAAAAGAATTTCCATCCGACAACTGGATATCCAGAAAAAGGATATCCGGATGCGGATGGGAAGCGAACCAAGCCACGGATGATTCGATGCTTCCGGGTATCTTGATGATATCCCATTGCGGGCGTAATTTCTTTATCATACCTTCCAGTAACCGGGCGGCCGGTTTCTCATCTTCGATAATGGCTACTTGGATATTATTCATAAATAAGTGGGATTGATACGGTGAATTGGTGATCATTTTTACGGATTTGGATATCCTGCTTACATAGTAATTGATAACGCTCCGACAAATTCTTTAATCCTTTACCGGATGCGTTTGAGACTTTTTTAGGTCGTAATATATTGCTGACGCATAGATATCGACCATTCTTTTCAGTATATACTCGTATGGTCATCGGGTTAAAATCATCGATATAATTATGTTTCACGACATTCTCGGCTAGTAGTTGCAGTGTCAGTGGGGGCAATTGATGGTCAATGACGTTGTCGGGAAGATCGCATTCCAACGACAAACAATCTCCCAGCCGGACTTGATGGAGGAATATATAGGAATCCAGAAAATCAAGCTCCTCTTTTAAAGAGACGATCTGGCACTGTTGCTGGCGGAGCACGTAACGGTATACCTCGGATAGATGCTGCGTAAACTTGACCGCCGTAGATGGATCATACTCTATCTCCGCTATCAATGTATTCAAGCTATTAAACAGGAAATGAGGATTTAGCTGGTTTTGGAGAGCGGTATATTTAGCTTGTATAGATTCTGCTTCCAATCTTTGTTTCTCCTTATATAAATTCAATGTATAACGCATCGAATAATTAATCAAGAGAAGGCTGAAAATGATCATCTCCACGAACCAGACGGCTATTACCAAACCGGCCCCTTTTGCCCGGATCACGAAAGGATCGCCAATGCTTGTGATCCATTTCAACGAGATAAACAGGGCACAATTCATAAGTAGCAATAGGATCGCTACCAGCAGATAATGCCATAGCATCCGGCTCTTATCGATATAATACAATGGGTAATTGGTAGCCATCCAATTACTGCTGACCAGTAAACTGAAACCGAACAGGTTGAATACCGCTATCGTGATGGATAAAGCGATCAATGAGATTTTTATATCGGGGATGCGCTCTTGTAGCTCCGTATGATATAACAGCAAGAAATAGGAAAAGACCCCTAATGCCGAAAACAAAAGGATACATGCCGATTTCCCGTATGATATTTCTTTCATGACCTATTCTTTTTCGCGAAGATAATAAATTGCCCGTTCGAAATCCGTCTTCGCCATCTGTGCGTTTAGTTTGGATTGTATATAATTAACCTGAGCTTGCTGATGATATAGCTGAGCGTTGATAACCTCGACGATGGAAACATTCCCCTCCTTATAACGCTCCATGGCCATTTGCTCACTTTCGGATGCTTTTGATAATGAGCTCTCGGTTAGTTCTACCTTATCGATAGCTTGTTTATAGTTGTAATGGGCGGTTTGTATTTCCAGCCGGATCTTATCTTGCGTTTTGCTGAGATTCTGTTGAGCCATATTGATGGCGTACGAGGAAGCGTTGCGGGTACTCTTACGTTTTCCCCATTCGAAGAGCGGGATACTGAGCTTGGCGTAGATCGCATAGTTCGGATCTAGGTCGGATTTGAAGTTATAGCCCGGTGAGGAATAACTTCCATCTACTCCAATATGGAATTGGGGTAAGAAACGGGCATCCGCTATTTTCCGGGATGATTCCTGTAACTCGATCTTGTTTTGGGCGATCCGGTATTCCGGCCTGCTGGTTATTGCGTTATCTATCTCATCCGATAAAGGGATAAATTGTTTGAGGGCGATTACGGAATGATCGATCGGCAAGGTATCGCTCGGGTTTACACCAGCGAAAGAATTAAGGGCTAAACGTGCGATCTCGGCGTTATCACGAGTTTGCAATAACTGGAAATCCGCGTCGTTTAGTTTTACCTCCGCCATAAGAAGGTCGTTTCGATCGATGTATTCGACTTCTACCCGGTGGCGTACGACCTCTACCAGTTGCTGTATAGATGTACGAAATGCCTGTGCCACGAAAACCAGCTCGTGTTGGGCTACCGCATCCCAATAGTAGATATCGGCGTCGTGTAGGGTATTGCTTTTTATACGATTGGATTCATTGGATGCCAACTCTTTTTCCTTTCGTGCTTTTTGGTAGTTGGCACGAATGCCGCCTCCGGTATAAATCGGTTGCGAGAGGGAGAGAGTCGCCCCATATTTCAGATCTTTACCTTGAAAATAAAGGGGAGAATTCATAGATGGCAAATCAATCGATAATTCTAGCGGATTACCGGTATAATTGAAATTACCTCCCGCCGAGAGTTTCGGTTTGAAATCCGCACGGGCCGATTTGATCATTTCCTGTTTCATGGCCTCGTTGTATCCCGCTGCTTTCAAGTCTTGGTTGTATTCCAAGACTTTTTCCCTATATTGCGCTTGATAATCACTGTTTTGTGCGATTAACGGGAAGGATAGGAAGGATAAGAGACCGCTGATAATATATACTTTGTCCATTTTTAATCGTTTATTTGTGAGGTGAAAGAATCCGGTAAAACAATGCGTATAACGTCGGGGTTACGAATAACGTAAGTAAGGTGGCGAAGGTGAGTCCGAAGATAATAGTCGCCGCCATTCCACCGAATGCTACGTCGAAAAGTAAAGGCACCATTCCTAGAATAGTCGTGGTAGCCGCCATCAAGACCGGGCGAGTCCTTGAGATGGTTGCCTCTATGATCGAGTCGTATGGAGAGATACCGTTACGACGTTGCGTGTTAATCTCGTCTAATAATACGATTACGTTTTTGATAATCATACCCAAGAGTCCCAACCATCCGGCGATCGGGAAAAAGCCGAAATCGAACCCGGTAAGTAACATACCGATCGCTACCCCGATTAAGGAGAGAGGGAGCACGCAAAGGATGATTATCGGTTGACGGAAATTGGAGAATAAAGCGACCAATATAACAACCAACATCAAGAAAGCCAACGGAAAGAATTTGACAAGGGCTTGTAATCCCTCTGTCTGGTCTTTATATTGTGAATCCCAGAAGAAGCTATATCCTTGGGGCAGGTTCATTTTCTCGATCTCTTCCCGAATCTCACCGTGTACCTCAGACATGGTGTAACCGTTTTTCACGCCACACATCGCTGCCATAGACAATTGTCGGTTGTAGGTCTTGATCTGCGGATATTCCCATGTAGAGGTTACTTGTTGGGTTACTTGCGACAAAGGAGCGGATTTCTCTCCATTCCAGACCGAGAAATCGCCTAATGAATGGGGATCATTGATTCCGCTCGTCTCCGATTTCAATAAGACCGGGACTTTCTTTTCCTCATCCCGGTAAATCCCGATAACCGTACCTTCCTCGATGGATTTGACGGATTCCATCAAATTGGCCTTGGTGATACCTAAGGAACTGGCTTTTACCGGATCATATACCGGGCGTATCATATAGGTCATATTACCCCATTCATTCCGGGCATCGGCTACTTTCGGGTTCCTTCGCATAATGTCGATAGCTACTCCAGCCAAAGAGTCCAATACCGCCGGGTCCGGTCCGAGGAAACGGGCTTCTATCAAGGCTTCCGTAAGCGGGCTTAACTCAAACTTGTTCACCTTGATGAGCGGTTCCGGATATTTTAAGCGAATTGAGTCTTGTAGCAAGGCATGCAATTCCCGGGCCTCTCCGGATGTCTTACATTTTACCAATAATTGGGCATAGTTTGGTTGGGGACCGAAGCTAACGTTCGATAGATAATAACGGGGCGGTGTCCGTCCGATATAAGAGGAAACCATTTCCGTCTGCGAATATTCTTGGATGGATTCGGCCATATCGGTAGCGTATCGATCGGTTTCCTCGATGGCTGTACCTTCTGGTAGCCACATATCTAAAGTGAAATACTGCTTATCGAGCGAGGGCACGAACACTTTCGGGATAAACTGGAAACTCCATGCGGAGATAACCAATAGAACGGATAAGATACCTACTGTAGCGTATCGGTATTTGATGACAAGGCGTAGGGAAGACCGAAAATAATCATAGTATTTTCCAGAGAATAATTCCCCTGTTAACTCGTCCGGTCTGGGGCGCCGTACAAACTCTTGGATGAAGAATGGGGTTTGCGTAAGCGCGAACACCCAGCTGAACATCAAGGATACTCCGATCACGATCACTAAGGATGAAAGTAATTCGCCCGTGATATGCGGTGAATAATAAATGGGCAAGAACGTGAGGATCGCGATAGCCGTAGCCGCTAGTAGAGGCAGGGCGGTGGATGAGCAAGCCCTCATGATCGCGATACGTTTGCGCATGCCTCGTTGCATATTAACCAAGGCAGAGTCCGATACTACGATGGCGTTATCTACCAACATACCCATCGCGATGATGATAGCGGCAAGAGACATTCGTTGCAAGGCGATCCCGTTGGCGAACATGACAATTAAAGTGGCGAAGATGGAGAAAACCAATCCGCTACCGATCAAAAGGCCGTTTTTGAAACCGATAAAGAACAATAAGATCGCTACTACGGTCACGACGGAGATGATCAAGTTCAAGATAAATCCTTGGTTAGCCACGGCGGACTCATATCCTTGGTCGTATATGGAGGTGAGCTCAAAACCCTTGGGCATGGTCTCCGAAAATGATTGAATACGCTTTTTCACGGCCTTGGCCATATCGACCACGTTCCCGGTCGGTATGGTAGAGATAGCGATACCGACCGCTTGCTTGTTATTGATGCGCATGAAGTTTTGGGGCGGAGTCTGGTAACTCTCCTCAATACGGGCGATATCGCCTAGCCGGAAATGCTCGTCGGAATGAGATACGATCGTAAGGTTACGGATATCATCCAAGGAGTAAAAATTACCGGTGGATTCGATACGTACGCGAGTCTCCCCGTTGCGAATACTCCCGGCGTCTACCACTTTATTCTGTCCGTCGAACGCCCGTTTGATATCAGCTGTCGTAATACCCCGATTGGATAAGATCGTGGGGTTTATCCGGATATCGATTACGGGAGTTTGTATGCCGTAGATCTCTACTTTTGCTACGTCTTTTACTTTCAGTAAATCGTCTTTGATCAGTTTGGCTTGATCCTCCAGTTCCCGGTAGGTATAAGATTCTCCGGTCAATCCGTAGAAAACACCCAATACATCGCCAAAATCATCATTGACGATGGAGGTTCCCGCTCCGGAAGGTAATTTGCCTTGTACGTCGTTTACCTTTCGGCGTAGTTTATCCCATAACTGCTGCATCTCGTCGGCCCGGATTTCCTTTTTCACGTAGACCGTGATCTTGGAAAGTCCAGCCCGGTTCTCTGTCTTCAGATAGTATAACTCGCCTAAGGATTGAATGGCTTCTTCCAGCACATCCGTCACTTGGGACTGAACTTCCGAGGGGGAGGCGCCGGGATAAGGGGTAAGTACCAAGGCTTGCTTGATCGTAAACGGGGCATCTTCTAGTTTTCCCATCTTTGCGTAAGAGAACAGCCCCCCTGCCAAGATCAGGACTAGCAGGAGCCATGTAACCGCTTTGTTTTTCAGGAAATATTTGATGAATTTTTGCATCTTACTTATTTTTGGATGGTTACGGTACTATTTTCGGAAAGGAAACGTTGCCTTGTCAATACTACAAGGTCATTTTCCGTGATTCCTTCCACGATCTCTATCTGGTTATTTCTTTGCTCACCGAGTTTGACGGGAACGGAGTTTACCTTGTCTCCTTTAACCACCCATACAAAATCTCCTTTTTGGGGGCGATGACAGATAGCCGTTAAGGGAAGCCATAGATTTTGAGACCGCTCTTCTTTGGGTAGGTCGATCGAGAGGATTCCACTCATTCCGCCCAGCCATTCCATATCTGGATTTGGGACAATGGCGGTCAGCAGATAAGAGAGGTTATTGTTTGTCGTACTTTTAGACACATATAAATCGGAAGGGGTGATTGTCCGTTCAGGAGCTGTATCGAAATGGATTCCTATTTGACATAGCTTCTGTTTTTCTTTATCATATAAGTGTAAGGCGACTTCCTCTGGTATATAGGTCTCGATCTTGAGCCTGTCCAGTTCTATGAAGGTAAGGATTGGCTCGGTCGCTTTCACGTCTTGGAAAGGTTCGATATGGATATTTTGGATATACCCGTCGTAAGGGGCGCTCAGATGGGTATCGCTTAGGGCGTTGACGGCGGTCTCGTAATTGGATTTGGCAACAAGGAAATCCGCTTTCGCCTTCTCATAATTACTTCCGGAGATGTTATTCTTTTTGTAAAGGGCCTCTATCCGTTTATACTCTTGGTTGGTTTGCGAGTAGAGCGCCTCTGTTTGCTGCTTGCGAATCAAGAAGTCACGGTTATCGATCGAGAGGATCGTGCTGCCTTTGGAGAACGCTTGTCCGGGCCGTAAGTCGAAATTCAAGACGGGGCCATTGATGCGGAAAGATAGGACCGTCTCATTGTAGGGCCTTGATAAAAAGGTGTATTCACGACTTCTGCCGATCTCTGTCTTTTTTATTGGAGAGATCACCTCGACAGGTAAGTTCGTGCCTTCGGACTTTGTGTTCTTTTGGCATGCCGATAAAAGGATGCCCAGAAGCAGGATGTATGAAATTCTTCTCATAAGATATACCTAGTTATTTGTTACCGGGCAAAAATAGAGGCAATGGGTAAAGGAATAAGGCGGATTTTTACTGAACCGGAAGATACTGTCGCTCAACTGGAAAATAGACCGGCCCAACTTTAATTTATAACGAGGCGTGCGATCGATACCTTACACCGATGGATTGTAGTCATAATATTTACTGCAACACGCCTTGCAGTTTTACTGCAATCCACGTGCAGTGACACTGCAAGCCTTGTGCAGTAGTACTGCAACCCGGGTTGCAGTGAAAGACAAACCGGGGATAGGGTGAATAAGCTTCCATGGTTCCGCTTTTTTTATGTACTTTCGCGGACAAAAAGAGAAAGTAATGACATTGCCTTCAGAAGAACATATATTCCAGTATCCGGGACAAGGGCGGATCGAGGTGATTTGCGGTTCCATGTTTTCCGGTAAGACTGAGGAGCTTATCCGCCGTTTGAAGCGGGCTGAATTCGCCAAGCAGCGGGTGGAGATTTTCAAGCCTGCGATCGATACCCGCTATTCGCAGGATAACGTGGTCTCGCACGATAGTAATTCGATTCCTTCTACTCCGGTGGATTCTTCCTCCAGTATCCTATTGTTCACTTCCGAGATCGATGTGGTGGGGATAGACGAGGCCCAGTTTTTCGACGAGGGATTGGTAAACGTATGCAATCAATTGGCCGCTAACGGTATCCGGGTGATCGTGGCTGGGTTGGACATGGACTATAAGGGAGTTCCTTTCGGTCCTATGCCGGAGTTATGCGCTATCGCCGATGAGGTGACGAAAGTGCATGCCATCTGCGTGAAATGCGGACGTTTGGCTTACGTATCCCATCGTATCGTGGGAAATGATAAACGGGTCTTTTTAGGGGAACAATCCGAATACGAGCCTTTATGCCGGGAATGCTATGCGAAGGCTGAAGGTTTGAAGAATTGATTATTTATCCCTACATTTGTGAAATTAATAGTTTTGCGTTATATAAAGTATGAAAGAAAACGAAATGGTGTTCGGCATTCGTGCCGTGATTGAGGCTATACAGGCTGATAAGGAGGTAGATAAGATCCTTGTGAAAAGGGATTTACAAGGGGATCTATCCAAAGAGTTATTTGAGGTACTGAGAGGCCGTGAGATACCGGTACAACGTGTTCCGGCTGAACGCTTGGATCGTTTGACTCGAAAGAATCATCAGGGGGTGATCGCTTTTATGTCGGCGGTTACCTACCAGAGCTTGGAAGATATCATTCCTTTTGTGTATGAGCAAGGAAAAGATCCTTTCATCGTATTGCTGGATGGGGTTACGGATGTGCGTAATTTCGGCGCTATTGCCCGTACCTGCGAGTGTGCGGGAGTCGATGCGATCGTGATTCCGGCAAAAGGAAGCGTTTCGGTGAATGCCGACGCGATCAAGACCTCTGCCGGGGCCTTGCATGTATTGCCGGTTTGTAAGGAGAAGAGTATCAACCAAGCGATCCGTTTCTTGCAGCAAAGCGGGGTGAAGGTATTTGCCGCCAGCGAGAAAGCGGCGGAGAATTATACGGCGGTGAAGTATGAAGGACCGGTAGCGATCGTGATGGGAGCGGAAGATACGGGTGTGTCTCAGGAGAACTTGCGCATCTGCGATAATATGGTAAAGATTCCGCAATTCGGAACGATCGGTTCCTTGAATGTGTCCGTAGCCACTTCCATTCTGGTGTACGAGGTGGTTCGCCAACGTATGAACGAGCAACAATAATAATATGTATATAAACTAAAGAAGAAAATGAAGAAAGTTATCGCTACAAAAAACGCTCCCGCCGCTATCGGTCCGTATAGCCAAGCGGTGCAAGTAGGTAATATGCTGTTCGCTTCCGGACAGCTGGGTATCGATCCAGCTACGGGACTTTTCGTTGAGGGATCCGTAAAGGAACAAACCGCCCAAGCGTTCAAGAATGTTCACGCTATCTTGGCAGAGGCAGGTTATAGCATCAATGATGTCGTAAAAACAACCGTATTTTTAGCGGATATGGGCGACTTCGCCGTTATGAACGAGGTATACGCCTCTCAATTCGAAGGTGCGTTTCCCGCACGTTCAGCGGTAGCCGTTAAGACATTGCCGAAGAATGGTTTGGTAGAGGTCGAGGTGATCGCCGTTAAAGATTGATTTTTTGCTTTATGTTGTAGAACACGCAAGGTAAGCTTGCGTATATGTCAAATAAAGGTTTACTTTGCGGCATAATAAATTTTTTCATAGTTAAGGTTTTGGTTAAATAAGATAAGGCTGGATCGTGAGATTCAGCCTTATCGTTTTTTATACCTCTGCCCGAATAGTTTCTCAATCAAATCCTTTCGTCCCATCTTTTGCAATACTTGCATGATCTGACGGCGTGACTCGGGTTTATACCAGAAGAAGAACTGGCGTTGTGCCAACTTTTGTTCTTTTGAGCGGGCCGTATATACTTTCTCCAACGTATAAGGATGATATCCGGTATAATACATCTCCGTAGCCAATGTCATCGGCGTAGGCGTGAAGTCTTGTACTTGCTCCAACTGGAAATGCAAGCTCTTGGTGATCACCGCCAGCTCCGCCATATCCGCCTCGGTACATCCCGGATGGCTGGAAATGAAATAGGGGATGAGTTGCTGGTTCAATCCGTATTGCCGGTTTACCTTATCGAATATCTTCTTGAACTGTCCGAATTGTGAGAAAGACGGTTTACGCATTTGTTTCAACACCTCGTCTTGCGTATGCTCCGGGGCCACTTTCAAACGGCCGGATACGTGGCGGGCGATTAATTCCTCGGTATAGGTCTGGGCCGCCTTGTTTAAAGACTCATCCGCATAACGGTGCAATAAGAGGTCATAGCGTACGCCACTTCCGATAAACGACTTCTTGATATCGGGAAGTCTATCTACCGCTTTGTAGATATCCAGTAGCGGCGTATGGTCCGCGTTCAAGTTCTTGCAAACGACGGGGGAGATACAAGACGGTTTTTTGCATTTGGCGCAAATCCGTTCATCTTTCCCTTTCATACGGTACATATTGGCGGAAGGGCCTCCCAGATCGCTTAGATATCCCTTGAAATCCGGCATTTCGGTAATCGCTTTCACTTCCTTCAAGATCGATTCCTTGCTTCGGGAGGCGATGAACTTCCCTTGATGCGCCGATATGGTACAGAACGCGCATCCTCCGAAACACCCCCGGTGGATATTCACTGAGAACTTGATCATCTCAAAAGCCGGTATCACTTTTCCTTTGTATTTGGGATGCGGCAAGCGGGTATAGGGAAGGTCATAGGAAGCATCTATCTCCGCTTCCGTCATTGGAGGGAAGGGAGGATTCACCACGATCACCTGTTTTCCTACCTTTTGCAAGATACGTGAGGCATTGTATTTGTTGGATTCCTCTTCGATATGCCGGAAATTCTTCGCTTGTTTCAATTTATCTTTTAGGCATTCCTCGTGTGAGAAGAGCACGATATCATCGTCTTTCGCATCCTCTTTGTCTGCCAGATAAACCGTTTGGCGGATGTCCTTGATCTCGTTGAAAGGAATGCCGGACTTTAGGCGGCGCACCAACTCCTTGATAGGCTTCTCGCCCATGCCGTAAATCAATAAATCGGCCGGGCTACTGGCAAGGATTCCCGGTAATAGCTTATCTTGCCAATAATCGTAATGCGTAAGCCGGCGTAATGAGGCCTCGATGCTACCCAATACGACGGGGACATCTGGATACAATTCTTTCAGTATTTTAGTATAGACGATGCTCGGATAGTCCGGGCGCATTCCCGGACGTTGGTCCGGCGTATAGGCGTCATCGCTGCGTAATCGCTTATTGGCAGTATAATGGTTGATCATTGAATCCATGGCACCGGCGGATACACCGAAGAAAAGCCGGGGAACGCCCAGTTTCTTGAAATCCCGGTAATCTCCCCGCCAATCCGGTTGCGGTACGATCGCTACCCGTAATCCTTCCGCTTCCAATACACGACCGATCACGGCCGCCCCGAAAGAGGGGTGATCCACATAGGCGTCTCCTGAGAAAAGGATCACGTCGAGGTAATCCCATCCCCGTGCCTCGACTTCTTTCTTCGTTGTGGGCAACCAATTGTCTAGTTTAAATGTTTTCATAATACAAAGGTACGTGATAATCTTGGAATAATCATAGAGACGCTATTCATAACTTTTATTTATGGGGGATTCGTTATTATGATTAGGACAAGAGTTCTCAATCTTGTATCTTTGTGTCGAAAAGAAAAATAAACATTTAAAAACAAGGTTTCTTATGAAAACACTCACAGACGAGAAGCTGACGATTGTCGGCGCAGCAGGTATGATCGGTTCTAATATGGCACAGACCGCTATTATGATGGGACTAACTTCCAACATTTGTTTGTACGACCCTTACGCACCGGGTTTGGAGGGAGTCGCCGAGGAATTATTCCATTGTGGTTTCGAGGGTGTAAACATCACTTTTACCTCAGACATCAAGGAGGCTTTGACTGGCGCTAAATATATCGTTAACTCCGGTGGTGCCGCAAGAAAGGCAGGTATGACCCGTGAGGATCTTCTAAAAGGAAATGCCGCTATCGCCGAGGAGTTCGGCAAGAACGTAAAGGCTTATTGCCCGGACGTAAAGCACATCGTGGTTATCTTTAACCCGGCGGATATTACCGGTTTGATTACCTTATTGTATTCCGGCTTGAAACCTTCTCAGGTTACGACGTTGGCCGCGTTGGATTCAACTCGTTTACGCAGTGAGTTGGCAAAACATTTCGGTATCTCTATGGATCAGGTTGAGAATTGCCGTACGTATGGCGGCCATGGCGAGCAAATGGCTGTTTTCGCCTCTACCGCTAAAGTGGATGGTAAACCTTTAACTGAGCTTATCGGTACGGATGCCTTGACGAAAGATCAATGGGCGGAGATACAGACAAAGGTTACGAAGGGTGGCGCGAACATTATCGCCTTGCGTGGCCGTTCTTCCTTCCAAAGCCCGTCGTATGTGTCTATCGAGATGATCGCCGCGGCA